>Ga0190274_10000113_pt1 | contig 55501 bp, 48 predicted proteins | sample Popmic531T_FD_133002 | JGI IMG/M metagenome (GOLD analysis project Ga0190274, IMG submission 133002) | Populus adjacent soil microbial communities from riparian zone of Yellowstone River, Montana, USA - 531 T | ecosystem: Environmental > Terrestrial > Soil > Riparian zone | place: USA: Montana...
TCAGACAATTGCATGATTGTCGGACAATCTGACATGGCGAGTGTAGAGCAGAATGGGGCACATGTCCCAAGCCGGACCGTTCAGCACCCTCCACCTCGAGCTCAGCTCGACCGTGGACCGCGTGGCCGACGAGCTGCGCCGTGCCGTCTTCGACGGCGAGCTCGAGTCCGGCACGCCGCTGCGCGAGGTCGCCCTCGCCGAGTCGCTCGGCGTCTCCCGGCCGACGGTCCGCGAGGCGCTCGGCGTGCTGGTCGCCGAGGGCCTCGCCACCCGGGAGCCCAACCGCGGCGTCTCCGTCTCCACCCCCGACCCGGACTCCGTGCGCGACATCTGCCGGGCCCGCCTGGTGCTGGAGGGCGACGGCGTACGCCGCTGGCCGACCGCCGACGAGTCACTGCGCGACGCCGTTCGGACCGCGTTGGTCCGCTACACGAGCGCGGTCCGCGCCGGTGCGACGTACCAGGAGCTCAACGAGCGCCACCTCGCCTTCCACGTCTCCCTGGTCGGGCTGACCGACTCGCCCCGGCTGGTCGCGATGGCCGAGAGCCTGATGGTCGAGCTCAAGCTCGCGCTCGCCCAGGTCGACCGGCTCCGGCGCAACGCCCACGACCAGGCCGACAGCCACACCGCGCTGGTGATGCTGCTCGAGCGCGGCGACGTCGAGGGCGCCTCGGAGTTCCTCGGGCAGCACCTCGCCAACGCCGAGTCCTCGATCCTCGACGCGCTCGGGCTCTCAGCAGACCGCTGAGTCGGGTGCCGACCCGCTAGCCTGCGGTTGTGGGATTCCTCAAGTTCATCGGCTGGCTCGCCACCAACGCCGTCGCGCTCGCCGTGGCCGCCTGGCTCTTCGACGGCATCGGCTTCCAGGAAGGGCCGGACTGGCAGGACAAGCTCTGGCCGCTGCTCTTCGTGGCGCTGATCCTGGGCATCGTGAACTCGTTCGTGGCCCCGGTCCTGAAGTTCCTGTCGATCCCGTTCATCATCATCACGCTGGGGCTCTTCCTGCTCCTGATCAACGCGCTGATGCTGCTGTTCACCGAGTGGCTGGTGAACCTCTTCGACATCGACTTCTACGTCAACGGGTTCTGGAACGCCGTCGGCGGCGCGATCGTCATCACCATCGTCACCTGGATCGTGGGTCTTATCTTCGGTGACGCCCACGACGAACACGCCGTGGTCTGAGCGGTGCTGCCGGCGGCGCGCCGACCTGGCAGCTACCGGATCGAGCTGGTCTGCCTCGGCAACATCTGCCGTTCGCCGACGGCGCACGTCGTCCTCGAGCAGCAGTTGGCCGACGCGGGACTCGACCAGGTCGAGGTGTCCAGCTCCGGCACCGGTGACTGGCACGTCGGCGGGCCGATGGACCGTCGCGCCGCGGCGACCCTGACCGCCGCCGGGTACGACGCGACCCGACACCGGGCCCGTCAGCACGACCCGGCTGAAGGGGTCGATCTCGTGCTCGTCATGGACGACGCGAACCTCGCCGACGTGGGTGGACGCGGCGAGCGGACCGCCAAGTTCCGCGACTTCGACCCCCACGAACCCGGGAGCGACGTACCGGACCCGTACTACGGTGGGGACGACGGCTTCGAGGAGGTGCTGGCGATGGTCGAACGGACGGCGTCCGCGATCGTCGACACCCTGCGCCGCGAACAGCCCTGGGTTCATCAGGCACGGGCCGATCGGGCGTGACCCGGCAGCCGCTGGTCGCCAGACGTGCCGAGGAGCTCCTCGGGACGTCGGTGATCGCGACCGCCCCGGTGGCCGGCGGCGACATCGCGACCGCCACCCGGCTGCGGCTCAGCGACGGCACCACCGCGCTGATGAAGACCCTCCCCCACGCGCCCGAGGACTTCTTCACCGACGAGGCCGACGGGCTGCGCTGGTTGGGTGAGCCGGGCACCGGCGCCGGCGTCCCCGAGGTGCTCGCCGTCGACCACGAGTGCCTGATCATCCGGTGGATCGAGCCCGGGAAGCAGTCGGTCGACGCCGCCACCGAGTTCGGACGAGAGCTGGCCGCCACCCACGCCGCCGGCGCCGACCAGTTCGGGCTGGAGCGCGACGGCTACATCGGCAAGCTGCCGCTCCCCAACCGGCCGGCCGACACCTGGGCGGAGTTCTACGCCGTACGACGGGTGCTGCCCTACCTCAAGCTGGCCCGCGACCGCGGTGCCGCGGACGAGGACGACGCCGCGACCATCGAGGCCGTGGTCGCCAGGCTGCCCGACCTGGTGCCCGCCGAGCCACCGGCCCGGCTCCACGGCGACCTCTGGAACGGCAACGTGCTCTGGGGGCTCGACGGCCGGGTCTGGCTGATCGACCCGGCGGCGTACGGCGGCCACCGGGAGGCCGACCTCGCGATGCTCGCGCTCTTCGGGCTCCCGCACCTGCCCCGGGTCTTCGACGCGTACGCCGAGGCCTGCGCCGACTCCGCGCCGCTCGCCGACGGCTGGCAGGACCGGGCGTCGCTGCACCAGATCTTCCCGCTGCTCGTGCACGCCTGCCACTTCGGCGGTGGGTACGCCGCCCGCGCGGCCCAGGCAGCCGCGACGTACCTCTGACCTAGCCTCCTTGAACGTGAGCGGGCGGATCGCCACCTCGGTTCTCAGTACCGACTCAGGCGAGGCTGGCAGAGTGGGGCCCGTGAGCAGCTCGCCCTTGCCCCGCCCTCGCGTCCTCGTCGTCGACGACGACAAGGCGGTCCGTGAGTCGCTGCGCAGGTCCCTGGAGTTCAACGGGTACGACGTCTCGCTGGCCTCCGACGGCGCCGAGGCCCTGGCCGGCATCGCCGCCACCGACCCCGACGTCGTCGTGATGGACGTGATGATGCCGCGGCTCGACGGCCTCGAGGCGACCAAGGCGCTGCGCAAGGCCGGCAACGACCTGCCCATCCTGGTGCTGACCGCTCGCGACGCCGTCGGCGACCGCGTGGAGGGTCTCGACGCGGGTGCCGACGACTACCTGACCAAGCCGTTCGCCCTGCAGGAGCTGCTGGCCCGGCTGCGCGCGCTACTGCGCCGCGCCGTACCGCGTGAGGACGATCTCGACGAGACCATCGGGTTCTCCGACCTCACCATGGACATCGCCACCCGCGAGGTGAAGCGCGGCGACCGGCTGATCGAGCTCACCCGCACCGAGTTCACGCTCCTCGAGATGTTCCTGCGCCGGCCGCGGCGCGTGCTGGAGCGCTCGTTCATCCTCGAGGAGGTGTGGGGCTACGACTTCCCCACGACCGCCAACTCGCTCGAGGTCTACGTCGGGTACCTCCGTCGCAAGACCGAGGCGGAGGGCGAGTCCCGGCTGATCCACACCGTGCGCGGTGTCGGCTACGTGCTGAAGGAATCGTGACCATTCTCCCGCCCCCGAGCGGGGACGGGCGCTGGCACTACCGCAGGTCGCTCGCCTCCCGGGTCACCATCCTCACCACTCTCGCCGCCGGCGCGACCGTCGCGCTGATGGCGCTCGGCGCCTACCTCACCGTGCGGATGCAGCTCCAGACCACGATGGACGACGACCTGTACCGCCGCGCCGAGAGCGCCTCCACCGACCTGTGCCAACCGGGACTGACGATCCCCAAGGGCTACCTCGGCGCCTCGAGCTCGGCCGCCGTCTGCCTCACGCCGGGCGCCGTGCTCGGAAGCGCCTCCGACCTCGGCCTCTCGTCCCTGACCCTGGGCGACCCCGAGGTCAAGGTGATCCGCGGCAAGGACGACGAGTCCATCCGCACCATCACCGCCGACGACGGCACCCGCTTCCGGGTGATCGCGCTGGGCCGCGACGACAACCGGACGATGATCATCGCCCAGTCACTCCACTCCCAGGAGGCCCTGCTCGCCAAGCTCGGCAGCGTGATGCTGCTCTTCGGTCTCGCGGGGGTGATCGGCGCCGGCCTCGCGGGCTGGGGGGTGGCTCGCAACGGCCTGCGCCCGGTGCGCCAGCTCACCTCCTCGGTCGAGGAGATCGCCCGCACCGAGGACCTCACTCCGCTCCCGGTCGAGGGCGCCGACGAGATCGCCCGACTGGCCACGGCGTTCAACCAGATGCTCACCGCGCTGGCGGCCTCCCGCGACCGGCAGCGCCAGCTGGTCGCCGACGCCGGACACGAGCTGCGTACGCCGCTCACCTCGCTGCGCACCAACCTCGACCTGCTCGCGCAGGCCGACGCGGCCGGGGGCCCCGGGCTCCCGCCGGAGGCACGGGCCGAGCTGCTGGAGGACGTGCACGCCCAGATCGAGGAGCTCACCACGCTGATCGGCGACCTGGTCGAGCTCGCCCGCGACGAGCCGCTGACCCACGTGGTCGAGCCGGTCGACGTACCCGAGCTCGTCGACCGGGTGATCGCGCGCGTACGCCGCCGGGCGCCCGGGCTGTCGTTCGACGTCGAGATGGCGCCCTGGTACGTCATCGGCGAGAGCGCGAGCCTGGAGCGCGCCGTCACCAACCTGCTCGACAACGCGGCGAAGTGGAGCCCGGAGGACGGCAACGTGACGGTGCGGCTCGTCGACGGGACGCTGACCGTCGACGACCAGGGTCCCGGCATCGCCGAGGTCGACCGGCCGCACGTCTTCGACCGCTTCTACCGCTCGCAGGAGTCGCGGGGCATGTCCGGCTCGGGGCTCGGGCTCTCGATCGTGCGCCAGGTCGCGGAGCGGCACTCCGGCACGGTCAGCGCCGACGACGCCCCCAGCGGTGGCGCCCGGCTGACTCTCTGGCTGCCGGGCGCGGCCTCGCCGGTGCCGACCTGGATCCCCGCCTGATGCGGGCCGTGCTGCTGGCCCTCCCGCTGGCCGCAGCCGCCGTCGTCCTCGCCGGCTGCTCGTCCGACGGCTCCGACCCTTCGTCGGCGGCACCCGACGCGTCCGACATCGCCGGTGTCGCCTGGAGCCCGTGCGACGACCTCAACGCCGCCTCGGTCAGCCGCCTGGTCGGCGCCGCGGTTAAGGAGGACGACGGCACCGCCGCCGCACCGCGCTGCACGTTCACGCCGGTGCGCGACGGCGGAGCGGCGTACGACGTCAGCTACCTGTGGTTCGACGGCGGCCTGGACGCCGCGCTCGACGCGATGGGCGCGACCGGGGCGCAGCTGAAGAAGGTCGATGTCGAGGGCGCCGACGCCGCCCGCCTGGTCGTCAGCGCGAAGAAGGGCGGCGTCCTGGTCACCGGCTTCGTCCAGACCCAGGGCCTGGTGCAGAACGTCAACGCAGCCCAGCTCGCGCCGTACGACGAGGCGCAGGTCGTCGCCGGGACGAAGGCCCTCCTGGGCGAGCTCGCGGCGCATGCGCCGACGTCACCGTCGGGGTAGTCCCTGACGTTTCCGGGCACTCAGCGGTGAGATCTGACCGAAAACGTCAGGGACTATCCCGACAATGGGGCGGTGACCGACGAGATCTCCTTCTTCACCCGCGACGGGGACGACCTCGTCCCGACCCCTCTGGCGTGCAGCATGTGGAGCGACGACCAGCTGCACGGGGTGGCGGTGAGCGGGGCGCTGGCGCGGGCGGCCGAGCAGGCGCTGGCCGCGACCGGGCGCACCGACCTGCGGCCGGCGAGGTGGGTGGTGGACCTCTTCAAGGCGGCGCGGATGCAGCCGTGCACCTTCACGACGGCCGTGGTCCGCGAGGGCTCCCGGATCTGCCTGGTCGACGTGACGCTCACCCAGGGCGACGTCCGGGTGGCGCGGGCGTCGGCGACGTTCCTCAAGCCGTCGGTCACCGCACCGGGCGAGGTCTGGCAGCCCGACGACCGGCCGTCGCCCCCGCCGCTCGACGTCGCACCCGAGACCGACGAGCCCCGGGTGCCCTTCATGCGGTCGTCGTCGCCGTGGTCGCAGAACTTCACCGAGCACCAGAACGCCGCGCGCAAGGGCTCGTGGAGCAGCGCCATCCCGGTCGTGCCCGACGAGCCGCTCTCGCCGTTCCAGGCCGTCGCGTCCGCGGCCGACGGGGCCAGCATGGTGACCAACTGGGGCACCAACGGCGTGGAGTACATCAACACCGACATCGCCCTGACGCTCGCTCGTACGCCGGTCGGCGTGGAGATCGGCCTGCTCGCGACCGACCGGGTGGAGCACGACGGCATCGCGTCCGGCACCACCGCCGTCTTCGACCGGGCCGGCGCCCTCGGCACCGTCACGGTCGCCGCCCTCGCCAACGCCCAGCGGACGGTGGACATGGGTGGGGTCGAGTACTCCGACAACGGCGAGCGCCGGGCGACCCGCGTCTAGGCCCTAGAAACCGGTCGCGTTCGGGTCGCGCCAGGACCGCTCGAACGGCAGCCGCCAGGCGTGCGGGGCGATCAGCTGGTGGATCGCGTTGGGGCCCCAGCTGCCGGGCGAGTAGGCGCGCACCGGCGCCGGGTTCTCGATCAGCGGCGCGGACTTCTCCCACAGCGTCTCGATGCCCTCGGCGGTCGTGAACAAGGTGTGGTCGCCCCGGATCGCGTCGTGGATCAGCCGCTCGTACGCCTCCAGCACGGCGCCCGACGACGCGGTGTCGTGCGTCGCGAACTGCATCGACAGCTTCTCGAGCTTCATCCCGGGGCCGGGCCGTTTGCCGTAGAACGACAGCGACATCTTGGACTGGTCGGCCAGGTCGAAGGTGAGGTGGTCGGGGCCCTGGGTGCCAGCGTTGGAGCCCGGCGGGAACATCGTCAGCGGCGGCTCCTTGAACGCGATCGAGATGATCCGGGCGCCCTCGGCGAGCTTCTTGCCGGTGCGCAGGAAGAACGGCACCCCGGCCCAGCGCCAGTTGTCGATCTCGACCTTGAGCGCCACGAACGTCTCGGTGTCGGAGTCGTCGGCGGTGTCGTGGTGCTGGCGGTAGCCGCTGTACTGACCGCGTACGACGTTGTGCGGCTCCAGCGGCCGCATCGAGCGGAAGACCTTGTTCTTCTCGTCGCTGATCGGTCCGGGCTGCAAGGAGGTCGGCGGCTCCATCGCCATGAACGCGAGCACCTGCATCAGGTGGGTGACCACCATGTCGCGGTAGGCACCGGTGGTCTCGTAGAACTTGGTGCGGTCCTCGAGCCCGAGGGTCTCGGGTACGTCGATCTGCACGTGGTCGATGAAGTTGCGGTTCCAGATCGGCTCGAAGAGGCCGTTGGCGAAGCGGAACGCCAGGATGTTCTGGGCCGCCTCCTTGCCGAGGAAGTGGTCGATCCGGAAGATCTGGCTCTCGTCGAAGACCTGGTGCAGCCGGGCGTTGAGCTTCTTCGCCGACTTGAGGTCGGTGCCGAAGGGCTTCTCCATGATGATCCGGGAGCGCTCTACGAGATGCGCCTCGTCGAGCTGGCGGACCACGTCGAGGGCGGCCTTGGGCGGGACGCTCAGGTAGTGCAGGAAGTTGACCTCGCGGCCGGGCTCGGTGACCTCAGCCTCCGCCTCGCGTACGGCGGCGGCGAGAGCCTCGGGGCCGGCGGACTGCGGGACGTACCTGAGCATCTCCGAGAACGGCGCCCACCGCTCCTCCGCGACCGGGCGGTGGCCGAACTCGTCGCACGACGTACGGGCGATCTTCACGAACGTCTCGGTGTCGATGTCCTCGAGCGACGTGCCGACTATCCGGGAGTCCTCGAGCAGCCCCGCCTCCCAGAGACGCAGCATGCCCGGCAACAGCTTGCGACGGGCGAGGTCGCCCGTGGCCCCGAAGAGCACGATGACGTGCGGGTTCTCCATGATCCGAGGTTAGACCCGCGGTGTTGCTGAGGCATTACGCCGGATCGAACACTCTCCGCAGGCGATCGGCCTTCCACTGCGCCTCGGCCCACTCGCCGGCGACGTCCGAGCGCACCGTGATGCCGCCGCCGGTGCCGAGCAGGTAGCTGCCGTCCCCAGCGGTCATCAGGCTGCGGATCACCACCCCGAGGTCGGCCCGGCCGTCGGCGCTGACCCAGCCGAACGCGCCGGCGTACGCGCCCCGTGGCGTGTCCTCGACGTCCTGGATCACCTGCATCGTGCGCAGCTTGGGCGCCCCGGTCATCGAGCCGGCGGGGAAGAGCGCGCGCAGGGCCTGCACGGTGCTGACCTCCGGGCGGAGCCGGCCGCGGACCGTGCTCACCAGCTGGTGCACCGACTCGTAGGACTCGACGTCCATCAGGCTCGGGACCTCGACCGTGCCGGGCTCGCAGACCATCGAGAGGTCGTTGCGGAGCAGGTCGACGATCATCAGGTTCTCTGCCCGGTTCTTCGGATCTGTGGCGAGGTGCTCGCGCAGCTCCTCGTCCTCCTCGGGCGTCGCGCCGCGTGGCGTGGTGCCCTTGATCGGCTTGGTCTCCAGGGTGCGGTCGGCGCCGATCAGCGCGTACCGCTCCGGGCTGGAGCTGAGCAGCCAGGCCCGCGCACCCGGCACGTCGTGCTGGACGAACCCGGCGTACGGCGCGGGGTTGAGCTCGCGCAGCCGGAGGTACGCCGTGACCGGGTCGAGGTCGCTCTCCGTCGCCAGCCGGTGGGTCAGGTTGACCTCGTAGCTGTTGCCCGCGTGGAGCTGTTCCTGGACCTGGGTGAAGGCGGCTTGGTAGGTCGGGGGCACGTATGAATCCCCGGTCGACCGGGGATTCCCGCGCTTGACGGCCGTTGCAACGGCTGTCAAGCGACGGGAGTGGCTGTCAGGTTCGTGGTCGAAGAGCCGCACCCGGCTCGGCCGCATCCAGACGGCGTCGGGGAGGCCCGAGCCCACCGACGCGGGCAGGTCGGGGCGGCAGGCGTAGCCGAAGTAGCCGAACCACTGGTCGGAGGGCGACCCGGCGGCCAGCTCCGCCTCGAGTACGGCGAACGGGTCGTCGCCGACCACCTCGTCCCGCCCGCTCGCATGCCGGGTGACCAGGCGCGTGCCTGCGTCGTACGTCAGCGAGACGTCGTCGGGCGACAGCCAGCCGACCAGCGACCGCCGCCCCGACCACTCGCGAGCACCGCCGCCGTCGAGCCAGAAGCACCGCGGGTGTGCCGAGGCGACCTCGCGGAAGAAGGCAACCGGGTCCGAGGTCATCATCCGGGGTCCCCGCCGAGTTGTGGGCTGGAGGAGCGAAGCGGGGGAAGCCCAGAACTCGGTGGGGTGGTTGCCAGTCCCAGGAAGTTCGCGACGAGCCGGGTGCCGTGCTCGGAGAGGATCGACTCGGGGTGGAACTGCACACCCTCCAGGGGCAGCGTCCGGTGCCGGACCCCCATCACCACGTCACCGACGGTCGCCGTCACCTCGAGCACCGAGGGCACGGCCAGCGCCGCGAGCGAGTGGTAGCGCACGGCGGTCAGCGGCGACGGGAGCCCGGCGAAGACACCGCGGCCGTCGTGCTCGACCGCCGCCACCTCGCCGTGAGCGGGCTCGACCCGGCCGACCTCGCCGCCGTACGACGTCACCAGACCCTGCATGCCGAGGCAGACGCCGAACACCGGGCGAGTAGCCAACCGCAGCACCTCCCGACCGACCGCGAAGTCGGCGGGCTCGGCGGGATGACCGGGCCCGGGCGAGAGCACCACGTGCGAGTGCGCCAGCACAGCGGCGGCGGAGACCTCGTCGTGCTGTACGACGGTGGGGAGCACCCCGGTCACCGAGGCGACCAGGTGCACGAGGTTCCACGTGTACGAGTCGTGGTGGTCGACCACGACCACATCGATCACGGGCTCAACCTACCCAAGATTTCGAGACACGTCGCGACGTCCCGCGCTGGCGCGCGTGCCCTCGCCGACGCCCTCAATCTCCTCGCAGGATCGCAGCGCCCTCGCAGGCTCGGGCCCGACGGCTCGGACGAGCGGAGGGCCCGATGAAGCTGGGGGGCAGTCTTCACCGGGCCCACGAACGGCACCGCCGTAGGGCGAACCCTACCGCTCGTCACCCGGCGCTGTCGCGGGCTTGGACCAGAAGGTCACGCACCAGGGTGTGCAGCAGATCGAAGCCGTTCTCGGTCAGGATGGACTCGGCGTGGAACTGGATGCCGCGGTAGTGGGGTCCCCGCACCAGGTGGATGTCGCCGGTCTCGCGGTCCGCCTCGACCTCCACCCCGGCGGGCGCACCCGCGGCGCCCTCCCGGCCGACGAAGGTGTTGTAGAAACCGACCCGTTCCGTCCGCCCGTCGATGCTGACCGGCGACTGCGTGCCCTGGAAGACGATGTCCTTGTAGGCGAGCTCGAGGCCGAGGTGGTGGCAGAGCGCCTGGTGGCCGAGGCAGACGGCGAGGAACGGCCGCTCGGCGGCCATCAGCTCGGCGACGGCGGCGCGCAGCTGCGCCATCTTGGGGTCGTCGCCGTCGCGCGGGTCACCCGGCCCCGGGCCGACGATCACCAGGTCGAAGCCGTCGAGGCGACCCGGCGCGTAGTCCTCGTGGCGCACCACCTCGCTGGACATGCCGAAGACGCCGAGGACGTGCCGGAGCATGTTCACGAAGTCGTCCTCGCCGTCGAGGATGACCACCGACAGTCCGGCCAGGCGCGGGTCCGGAGCGGCCCCACCCTGGTCGGTCAGCCAGAACCTCGACAGCCGCTGGTTGCGGGCGTTGAGGGCGAGCAGCACGTCCTCGTCACTCACCAGCTCGGCGACGTTCACGCTCGGGGTCGGCGCGGGCGGCACCAGCCCGAAGGCACTGAGGATGCCGCCGGCCTTCGCGTGCGTCTCCGCGACCTCGTACGCCGGCTCGGAGTCGCGCACCAGGGTCGCGCCGGCGGTGACCGTCAGCCGGCCGTCGAGGCCGACGTCGGCGGTGCGGATCACGATCGGGCTGTCCACGACCGGGCCGCCCTCCTCGTCGCGACCCAGGATCGCGAGCGCGGCGCCGTAGTAGCCGCGGCCGACCGACTCGTACTGCTTGATCAGCCGGCAGGCGTTCTCGACCGGCGACCCGGTGACGGTGGCGGCGTACATGGTGTCGCGCAGCACCTCGCGCGGGTCGCGGGTGGTGCGGCCGGCCAGGAGGTACTCGGTGTGCACGAGGCGGCTCATCGGCTTCAGGAACGGGCCGAGCACCTGGCCGCCCTCGTTGCAGATGTCGCACATCATCTTGAGCTCTTCGTCGACCACCATGAAGAGCTCGTAGATCTCCTTCTCGTCCGCGAGGAAGTCGAGCAGCTCGCGCTTCAGTTCCGGGCCGCCGTCATGAGGAATCCGGAAGGTGCCGCTGATCGGGTTCATCCGCACGTCGCCGCCGTGGATGGAGACGTGCCGCTCGGGGCTGGCGCCGACCAGGTAGCGGTCGCCGGTGAAGAAGACGTAGGTCCAGTACGACCCGCGCTCGCGCTCGAGCAGCCGCTTGAAGACCGTGAGCGCCTTGTCGGCGCCCCAGTCCGCGACGCTCGCCCGGTAGTGCCGGCCGATCACCAGGTTGGCGCCCTCGCCCTGGCCGATCTCGTCGCGGATGATCGCCTCGACGAGCTTGCCGTACTCCTCGTCGTCGGTCTCGAAGCCGCCGCGGTCGGAGAACTCCACGCCCGTGTCGTCGATCGCGTCGATGACCTCGGCCACCGAGAACTCCAGCTCGGTCTCGACGTCGACCACCACGAGCGGGGTGCCGTCGTCGTGCGCCTCGAAGCCGCGCTCCGCCACCTGCCGGAACGGGATCGCCACCAGCCGGTCGGCGATGTGGCCGGCCTCGGGCACGCCCTCGGCGAGGGGTACGTCGAGGATCGACTCGACGACGCTGCGCCGGCCGCCGACGACGCCGACCGTCGGCCGGTCTCCGGCCCGCGTGGAGCGTCGGATGATCGCCCACGCCTCGTGCCCCTGGATCGCCTCGATGGCTTCCCGGGCAGAGGGTGTCGTCGTCATGGCCCGACTCTAGTTGTGTCGCGTCACCCCACGCGCAGCCGGAACCGATCGTGGACGCACCCGGAGAGGATGACGTTGCCGTGCTGACGCCGGCGCCGGAGCTCGTCGATCCCCTGGACCCGGACCCGCTTCCCCGCCCAGACCTTCGGCACGAAGACCCGCAGCGAGCACGAGTCGGCCTTCGGGTCGCGGGTGCCCACGAGGTCGAAGGTGCCGGCGCGGCCGTCCGACTCCAGCCGCTTGATCCTCCCGGGTACGGCGCGCGCCAGCGGCCGGAGGAGCGCCTCGCCGTACGCCGGCGCGGGCGCCTTCGCCGGCGTACCGGACGGGCAGGAGTAGCGGATCAGGCTCGGGGAGAGGGAGTCCGGCAGACCGCCGGGCTGGTGGGTCACGTGCGGGTCGCCGCAGGCCTGCTTCCAGCTCCACCACGCGCCGCCGTACCCGTACTCGTCGAGGGCGTCGGTGTAGCGGTCCAGCTTGTCGGCGTCGTCCGCCGGGTCGGCCGAGAAGAAGCCCCACTCGCCGACCCACACGGTCACGCCGTACGACGCGGCCGCGGCCGCCGCCGACGCGAAGCCGCTCTCGATCGAGTTCCACGAGATGCCCTCGGCGTAGACGTGCGGCGCGAAGACGATGTTGCGGTCCTTGGTGAACCTGCCCGGCACCTCGGTCTGGCCGAGGGCCGACCACAGGACGCTGGGCTCGAAGAAGACGATGTGGTGGAAGCCGTCCGCCCGCCGCTCAGCCCGGCGGATGGCCTTGATCGTGCGACCGTAGAACCTCCCCAGCGCCTTGGTCTCGTCGACGGCGCCGGTCCCGAACCCGGGCTCGTTGAGCAGGTCGAAGCCGGCGACCGCCGGATTGCGCGCCACGTCGCCGGCCAACCGCGCCCAGGTCCGCACCAGGTGCGTCTGGATGCCGCGGGTGTCCGCGTAGAAGTGGTCCCAGGCGTGCTGGACGGCCGGCGCCACCTCGCGCTCGCCGCTGCGGCAGGTCGCGGCGCCGTCCGTGATCGTCGCCCACGCCGGGGCGCCGTCCCAGCCGTTCGCCGGCACGGTGCCGGGCGCGCAGACCTCCCCGGCCTTGGTGTCGACGGCGACGCCCCAGGCGTCCTGGTGCATGTCGAGCACGACGTAGAGCCCGTACGACGCCGCGCGGCGGACGGCCTTCTTGATCCTGGCGACGTACGCCTCGTCGTACGCGCCCGGCGTCGGCTCGAGCGCCGACCAGCTCACGATCAGCCGGACCGAGTTGAACCCGAGCCGGGCGATCCGCCGGAAGTCGGCCCGCGACAGCGGCACGGTCGGCGCGAAGTCGGGGTTGGCCTGGTAGTAGTCGCCCAGTCCGTTCACGTTGACCGCGCTGAGCAGGACCCGGGCGCCGTCCTCGTCGAAGATGCCCGGGTGGGCGCCGGTGGTCGCGTGCAACCGGGGCAGGCGACCGGCCTCGGCGGCGACCGGCGCGGCGAGCGCGCCCGTCAGGAGGAGGGCGATGGCGAGGGCGGCCGATGCGGCGCGGACGAGCTTCACCCACGCATACTGACTGTCCGGCGGCGGGATCGGAAAACAACGGACGGACTCGATCGTAAAATCGCCGGGAGCGCAGCGAAGCCCTCCGGGGCCAAACCGATAGAGTCAGGGCGCCCGTCGGGGGGGCGCCGATCGGAGGAAGAGGCGAGCGTGCAGAGCACCGAGGTGCCCGCGGGCCGGCGGCGTGCCGAGCGCCCGAGCCTCGCGCGGACGCTTCGAGCCAAGGCATCCGGCCGCGACGTGCCGCCGGCGGGCTCGTGGTCCGGCGCCGTCTGGACCGTGGCGATCTCGCTCGACTTCTTCTGGCTCTCGATCCCGTACGTCTTCACCGACTTCGAGGAGTCGCTGCCGCTCGCCTGCGCCGCGACCCTCGTCGCCGTACTGCTGACGCTTCCGCGGATGCGGGTCCGGCGCCCGGCATGGACGGTCGTGGCGCTGCTGGCCTTCGGCAACGTCTCGGCGCTCTGGTCGGTCGACCCGGTGCAGACGATCGGGTTCACCACGGACTACCTGGTCGTCGCCGTGATCGCGACCGTGATCGCCTGGAACTGCGCGGCCCGCACGGTCGCCCAGGGGATGATGCTCGGCGGGGTCGTGGTCTTCACGACCTCGGTCTACGCGTTCTGGGCCGGCCTGCCGTTGGCCGACGTACCTCCGGGCGGCCAGGGCTACCTCGCGGGCGTGGGCGCCAACCGCAACATCCTCTCCTACACCCTGGTCCTCGCCCTGTGCTTCGCGGTCAGCTTCCTGCCACGGACCTGGTGGGCCCGGGTGGTGTGGGCGCTGGGACTCGGATCCATCCTGGTGGGGATCTTCCTGGCCCAGTCGAGCACCGGCTACATCGCCGCGCTGGTGCTGCTCTGCACGGCGGCGACGTTGGCCTGGGCGGACCGCCCGCGCGCCGAGGACACCGTGCGCGCCGCCCTCCGCGGCCGGCGCGCGCTGCTGCCGCTCGCGGCGATCGTCGCCACCGGGGCTCTCGGCCTCGAGCTCCTCGGCCGGCTCCTCGGGCGCGACACCTCGACCCTGTCGGGCCGGGTACCCCTGTGGCAGGCGGTCTGGGAGAGCTCGACCGGGCTCGATCGCTGGATCGGAGCGGGCTGGGGAGCAGTGTGGCCGCACCCGTGGCACCCCGCATCGAGCAACGTCCTCTACCTCGACATCGTCGACCAGGCGGGCATCACCCTGCTGCACGGCCACAACGCCTTCTTCGACCTGTTGCCCGAGGTCGGACTGGTCGGGGCCGCGCTCTTCCTGCTCGTCTACGTCCAGGCCGTCTGGTCGGCGCTCCGCCTGCGCGACCCCCGCCGCGGGCCGAACCCGGCGCGGGCCGCCGCGTCGCGCGCGATGCTCCTCGGCATCCTCGCCCTCGTCCTCTTCGGGCTCACCGAGCCGATGTCGACGATCCCCCTCGGCTGGTTCATCGCCGTGCTGCTCGCCACCGGCCTCAGGCCGGGCCGCCCCGCCATCCGCGCGGGAGGCCTCAACCGCGCTCCAGGACGACGACGAGCTCCTCGCCCACCGGTCGGACCCTAGTCGCGACCGACAGCGCGCCCCACGAGACCAGCGCCAGCGCGTGCCTCAGCAGCTTGCCGACGGGCCGCTGCCACCGAGCCCCGTGCAGCGACTCGTGGAAGATCCCGAGGTACATCGCCTCCGAGGTGCCCAGGTGGCGGAGCCGCAGACCCTTGAGCTGCGGGTCGTCGGCGAGCGCCCGCATGCCGGCGGGCGTGAAGATGTGCAGGTGCCGCGGTGTCTCCCACCCACGCCAGGAGTCTCGGAAGACCCGGCTCAGCACGGAGCGGGCATTGGGGGTGCGCAGCACCAGCCGGCCTCCGGGCACGAGCAGCTCGCCGAGCCGGGCCAGGCTCTCCGCCGGGTCGGCCAGGTGCTCGATCACGTGGTTGAGCGTGATCGTCCCGTACGGACCGTGCTCCGCCAGCTCCTCCACGTCGTCCACGACCGCGGCGCCGGAGCCGCGCGCCGCCGCCCGAGCCGCCGGGTCGAAGTCGTAGCCCACCGCCTGGCGGTGCCCGGTGCTCAGCAGGCGTCGCAGGAACGCGCCGTCGCCACAGCCGTAGTCGAGCACCGGCAGGTCGCGCGACGCCGGAGCCGCGGCCTCGAACTCGCGCTGCGACATCCGCCGCGCCCACCTGGCGAGCCGACCCTCCGGATGATCCGCGGCGGCACCGTGCGTGGAGTACGCCGCGTAGAACGAGCTGATCTCGTCCGGTGAGGGCAGCGGGTCGACGAAGACCGAGCGGCACCCGGCACACCGGTGGTAGTCGACCCGCGCGGGCACGCCGTACTCGTGGTCCGGCCGGCCGACCAGGCACGCCGTCGACGTCGCGTGGCACAACGGGCAGGTCGGGTTCGTCATGCGCGACAGGCTAATCGGGCGAGCGCGTCGGCTCAGGCCCTCCGCACGACGGGGTTTTCGGACGAGTCGAGACCGCTACTGCGCTCGGCGGCCGGCTCGGGCTCCGGCACGCCCGGACCGGTCGCCCGGTAGGCCACGACGAGAGGCACCAGGAACATCCACAGCAAGGTGGACTCACGGTTGCCGGTGAGCGCCGGCATGCCGAAGGAGGCACCGAGGGTGAGCAGGACGACCGACCCCGCGAAGAGCCACGTCGACCGCGGCATCATCCGGCGGCTGGACACCCACTGGGCGACGAGCACGACGTAGACCAGCACCATCAGCACGAGTCCCACGACGCCGCCGACGATCATGGCCTCGGCCCAGCTCGAGTCGTACGCCACCTGGAGACCCCGCGCGCCGACGCCGAAGACCGGCTGGCTGTCGAGGATCTGGTGTACGACGTCGCTCAGGCCGGTCGGGAGCGGAGCCGCGAGCTCACCGGTCGACCCGGTCCCGTCGTCCGTCCCGGTAGCGGGCGCGGACGGGGTGATGCTCGGCGCCGGGCCGTTGTCACCGGGCGTGCCGAACCGACCGGCGCTGAGCGTGTACGGAAGCGAGTCGCCGGCCTGGATGCTGACCCGGTACCAGTTGAGCATGATCGAGGCGCCCCAGGAGCCGGCGAGGTTGGCCGCCCCGAGAACGGCCGCGATGCCGACGGCGAGGATCCCGACCGGCACCGACTGCTTGCGGTTGCTCCGGTCCGTGATCGCCATCACGAACGCCAGCACCAGGCCGCCGACCACGAAGACCTTGGAGAGGGTCAGCAGCCCGCCGATGACGACGAGGGACAGCAGCACCCACAGGACCCAGCGCGGGGCCTCGCGATCCACCCGGGCCAGGAAGAGGATGCCGAGCGCGGCGAGGCTGTAGGCCACACCGGCCTCGGCCGGCTGGTTGAAGATCCCGGAGAAGCGACCCATCTGCTCGGCGAGCACGGCCACCGACTCGTCGGCGCCACCGGCTCCCCAGAACCGCCCGAGTCCGGGCATCGAGTCGAGCCCGACGTAGGTGGTGATGATCGCGAGCACGGCGTTGACCGCCATCGCCCAGGCGACCACCCACGAGATCACCCGCACCAGGGACTGGCTGTCGGAGAGCGTGGTCCAGAACGTGAAGACGATGATCGACGCCAGCGGCAGCAGGGCGTTGTCGACGCCCGCGACCAGCGAGCCGGACTCCCACGGGGTGCCGTTGTCGGCGAACATGCCCAGCCCGACCACGACGACGGCGTACGCCAGCCAGAGGCCCAGGATCGGCAGCGCTGGTCGGAGGATCGTGAACAGCCTCGGCAGCTGCGTGAAGACGACCGCCGCCGCCGACCCGTAGATGACCAGCTGTTCTGTTCGCGCCCCCGAGACGATGTACGGGCCGAACACCCCGAGAACGCAAACGATGACCCAGTAACGCAGCCACGACGGCATGGAAGTGGCTACGTGAATCTCGTCTGACACCACGAGATAGTAACCTCGACGGCCTCGCCGAACACTGTCGGGCAGGTGGGCGCGGGTCACCACCGATCCTCGTTCGGGTAATCTCGGCCGCTGTGGTCCCGGGCGCCGTTCACTCCGAACTGGCGTCCATAGCTTGAGATTGAGGTCTTTGTGAGCGACTTGGCGCAGCGGACGGTTCTCGTCACCGGAGGTACGGGTTCGTTCGGCTCGACGATGGTCAAGTACCTCCTCGACCGTGACGTCCGACAGGTACGGGTGCTGAGCCGTGACGAGCTCAAGCAGGACGACATGCGGCGCAGCGTCGACGACCCGCGGGTGGCGTTCTACCTCGGCGACGTACGCGACCGCTCCTCCGTCGACCGCGCCACGCGCGACGTCGACTACGTCTTCCACGCCGCGGCGCTCAAGCAGGTGCCGTCGTGCGAGTTCTTCCCCCTCGAGGCGGTCCGCACCAACGTGCTCGGCTCGGCCAACGTCATCGAGTCGAGTGCCGCCAACCGCGTGCAGCGGGTGGTCTGCCTCGGCACCGACAAGGCGGTCTACCCGGTCAACGCGATGGGCGCGTCGAAGGCCCTGATGGAGAAGACCGCGCAGGCCTTCGCCCGCAACAACCCCTCCTCGGAGACCGTCGTCTCGACGGTCCGCTACGGCAACGTGCTCTGCTCGCGCGGGTCGGTCGTGCCGTTGTTCGTCGAGCAGCTCCGCGCGGGCCGCCGGCTGACCCTCACCGACCCTTCGATGACCCGCTTCCTGATGTCGCTCGAGGAGGCGGTCGACCTCGTCGACCACGCCTTCCAGGTCGCCAAGCCCGGCGACCTCTTCATCCGCAAGGCGCCCGCGTCCACCATCGAGACCCTGGCGCAGGCGGTGTCGACGATCTTCGAGCGCGAGCCCGACTTCGACGTCATCGGCACCCGCCACGGCGAGAAGCTCTACGAGACCCTCGCCACCCGTGAGGAGCTCGCCCGCAGCGTCGACCAGGGCGACTACTACCGGGTCCCGATCGACTCGCGCGACCTCAACTACGGCCAGTACTTCGAAGAGGGTGACTCGGTCGTCGAGTCGGCCGACGACTACCACTCCCACAACACGACGAGGCTCGACGTCGACCAGGTGATCGAGCAGCTGACGGCGCTCCCCGCCTTCCAACGCCTGCTCCAGTGACCGCTTTCCTCGTCGCTCTCACCGCGTCGGTGGTGCTGGTCGGCGTCGTCACCGCCGTGCTGCCACGGCTGGGCGTCATGGACGTGCCCAACCACCGGTCCTCGCACCAGCGCCCGGTCCCGCGCGGAGGCGGCCTCGCGCTCGTGCCCTGCATGGCGCTCGGGATCAGCGTGTCGACCTCGTGGACGTCGGTCCTGGCCTGGGTCGTCGGAGGTGCACTGGTGCTGGGCGCCGTCGGCCTGGCGGACGACGTACGAGACATCTCGGCGCCGGTGCGGCTGGGCTTGCAGCTCGTCGTGACGGCCGCCGTCGGCATCGCCCTGGTCCACACGCTCAGCGACCTCTCCACCGTGGCCGTCGTGGCCGCGGGGCTCGTCGGCGCGGTCTGGATGACCGGGTTCGTCAACGTCTTCAACTTCATGGACGGAGCGAACGGCGTCGCCGGGCTCCAGGCCGCCGTCGCGGGTGGCTGGTTCGCCTACGTGGGCTCCCGCGAGGACGTCACGTCGCTGCTGGTCGGCGGGCTGGTCCTGCTCGGGGCGGCCGTCGGCTTCCTGCCCTGGAACTACCCGCGTGCCCGGGTCTTCCTCGGCGATGTCGGCTCCTACTCCCTGGGACTCGTCCTCGGCGCACTGAGCCTCGTGGCCCTGCTCGGCACCCACTCGGTGCTGCTGGCGGTCGCGCCGCTGTGCGTGTTCCTCGCCGACGCGACGCTGACGCTCGTACGGCGAGCCGTCGCCGGCAAGCCCGTCATGACCGCGCACCGGGAGCACGTCTACCAACGGCTCACCACGGTGCCGGGCTCACCCTGGCCCGCGGTCGCGACGACCGCGGCGTCCGTCGGGTGCGTCCTGGCCGCAGCGGCGACCCCGGCTGTGGTCTGCCTCGTCCTGTGGTGCCTCGTCCTCGGGGCCTACGTCTCTCTGCCCCGGCTCCGCGGACCGCGGGCCTGACCGAGCGCCGGCGTCAGCGCGCGATGTCCGCGAGCATCGACTCGACGTGCGCGACGCCTCGGGACAGCGAGAACTCGCGCCGGTAGTAGTCCAGTCCCGCCTCACCCCACGACTGCAGCTCCGCGGGGTCGCACGCGGCGACCTGTCGCAGCACGTCGGCCAGCGCGTCCGGACTGGGGGCGACGACGCCGGCCCCCGACTCCTCGACCACCCGGGCGGCGTCGCCGGCCCCGTTGAGGACCACCGGCCGGGCCAGCGCCAGGACCGAGGGGAGCTTGCTCGGCATCGTGACCCGCATCAGGGGCGTGTCGACGAGGGAGACGAGGTGGACGTCGGCCGCCGAGGACAGGTCGCCCATTTCCTCGGGGGCGCGCCGCCCCATGAAGTGCACGTTGCGCGCGCCGAGGTCACGTGCCAGCGCGCGCAGCCCCTCGTCCGCGATGCCGGACCCGACGACCACGAAGTGCAGGCCGGTGTCGCGCACGTCGTACGCCGCTCGCACCGCGGCATCCAGCCCCTGCACGTGACCGAGGGCGCCGGCGTACATGAGCACGGTCCGAGCGTCGCGCGCGGCCTCGGGCAGCAGCGACCGGTCCGCGGGTCGCGGCGAGAACACGCTCTCGTCGGCCCAGACCGGGCAGTAGTCCAGGACGTCCGAGGGGACGCCCCGAGAGACGAGCAGGTCCCGCTGGCCGGGCGACGTGACGGCGATCCGAGACGCCCCCTCGTAGCCACGAGCGACCAGGCCGGTCAGCGCCCGTTCGACGGCCGCACCTGCGCGACCTCGGTCGACCATCCCGCTCTCGGTCACCGAGTCCGGCCACACGTCCATGATGTGCAGCAGGTAAGGCACGCCGTGTCGCCTGCGCACGCCCTTGGCGACCAGCGGGACCGTCCCGGGGGAGTTGAAGACCCACACCGCGTCCCGGTCGGCGAGGTGCCGTGACCCGAGGGCGGCGGCGGAGGCGGCGAACGAGACGTAGTTGAGCGAGCGCCGTACGGCGCGCTGGTCGTGGTTGGCGTAGAGCGGCACCCGTCGTACGTCGAGGCCTGGCCGCGGCTGCTCGTGGAAGCGGAGGCTCTGCCGGTAGCCGGGGTAGACCCGGCCCGTCGGGTAGTTGGGGAACCCGGTCAGCACCCGTACGTCGTGGCCTTCGTCGACGAGGCCGTTGGCCAGCACCGTCGGCACCGCACCGCCACCCGGCTCCGGCGCGAACCACTGGCTCAGGACGCCCAGCCTCATCGATCACGACCTCCTCAGCCCGCTACCTGGACGCAAGGATCGCACGCCGTTGTCGGTAGCATCGCGCCGTCACCACGAAACCGAAGGCAAGCAGCGAGGCGAGGCCACACATGCAGGGCGAAGACCGTGCTCCCACCGAGCGAGTCCTGGTGCTGGGGGCGTCGGGCATGCTCGGGCACGCGCTGCTCCACGAGCTGACGACGGCGCTCCCCGACGCGACCGTCTCCGGCACCGTCCGCTCTCTCGAGGGCCTCCCCGCACCCTTCCGCGAGCGGTTCGCGGACCGCCTGGTGCCCGAGGTCGACGTGCTGTCCTTCGACACCGTCGAGGCGGTCATCGAGCAGCTTCGACCCACCGTGGTCGTCAACGCCGTCGGCGTCATCAAGCAGGCCCCCGGGGTCGACGACGCCGTGGTCACCACCGAGATCAACGCGCTGCTGCCGCACCTCCTCGCGCGGGCCTGCACCGCGACCGGAGCCCGGCTGGTGCAGATCAGCACCGACTGCGTGTTCTCGGGCCGCACCGGCGGGTACACCGAGGACGACGTGCCCGACCCCATCGACTTCTACGGCCGCAGCAAGCTCCTCGGTGAGGTGGCGGCGCCGCACGTCACGCTCCGGACGTCGATCATCGGCCACGAGATGCGGTACGGCGCGTCGCTCGTCGAGTGGTTCCTCGCTCAGCGCGGCAAGCAGATCCGTGGGTTCACCAAGGCCATCTACAGCGGGCTGACCACGACCGAGATCTCCCGCGTCATCGCCCAGCAGGTGCTGCCCCGCCCCGAGCTGGCCGGCCTGTGGCACGTCGCGTCGGAGCCGATCAACAAGTACGACCTGCTCCGCCTCGTCGCCGACGAGTACGGCTGGGACGGCCAGATGGAACCCGACGACGCCTTCGTCATCGACCGGTCGCTCTCCGCCGCGCGGTTCGCGGCGGCCACCGGCTACACGACCCCGACGTGGCCGGACATGATCCGTGAGATGCGCCTGTCCCAGGAACGCTGGAACCAGTCGTGAAGGAGCAGGCGTGAAGGTCATGACGGTGCTGGGCACCCGCCCGGAGATCATCAGGCTGTCCCGGGTCATCCCGTTGCTGGACCAGCTGACCGACCACGTGCTGGTGCACACGGGCCAGAACTGGGACGACCGGCTCAGCGGCATCTTCTTCCGTGAGCTCGGCCTGCGCACCCCGGACCACAACCTGGCCGCCGACACCTCGTCGCTCGGGGCGACGATGGGCGACATCCTCCGCAAGATCGAGGGGGTGCTCGAGGCCGAGCGCCCGGACGCCTTCCTGGTCCTGGGCGACACCAACAGTGCGATCTCGGCCGTGATGGCCCGGCGGATGCACGTCCCCGTCTACCACATGGAGGCCGGCAACCGGTCGTACGACGAGAACGTGCCCGAGGAGGCCAACCGCCGCCTGGTCGACCACGTCGCCGACTTCAACATCGCCTACACCGAGCACGCCCGCCGCAACCTGCTGGCCGAGGGCCTCCAGCCGCGCCGGGTCGCCGTGACCGGGTCGCCGATGTGGGAGGTGCTCCAGCACTACCGGGCCGAGGTCGCCGCGTCGACGGCGGTGGCCGACCTGGGCCTGACCGCGGGCGAGTACTTCGTCGCGAGCACGCACCGCGAGGAGAACGTCGACAGCCAGCAGCGGCTCACCCGGCTGCTCGAGTGCCTGCGCGGGCTCGCCGAGGACAGCGGGTTCCCGGTGATCCTGTCCACGCACCCCCGCACCCGCAAGCGGCTCGAGGAGCTGGGCGCGAACGCCGACGACGACCGCCTGCGGATGCTGCCGCCCTTCGGGTTCTTCGACTACATCGCCCTCCAGCAGGCGGCACGCTGCGCGGTCTCGGACAGCGGCACCATCTCCGAGGAAGCGGCGATGCTCGGCTTCCCGGCCGTCACCCTGCGCGACTCCATGGAGCGCCCCGAGGCGCTCGAGGCCGGGTCGGTGCTGATGTCCGGGCTGAACCCCGCCGAGCTCGTGGCCAACGTCCGGGCGGCCGTCGCGTCGGGCCCGCAGATCGCCCCCGCGGCGTACCAGGTGCCCAACACGGCGCAGCGCACCGTCAACTTCATCCTGTCGACCGCCGGCCGCCACCGCGACTGGTTCGGGATCCGGTCGTGACCGCTCCGGGGCCGCCTGCCTCGGGGAGCCCCGGGAGAGGCGTTCCCGAGCGCCGGTCGTCGCCCGGCGGCAACGTCGTCGCCGGATCCCTCGCCGCGATCGGCTTCCACCAGGCCCCCTCGGTCGCACTCGTCGAGACGGTCCGACCGGGACGCCGGGCGCTCGATGCGGTGCTGAGCCAGAACGCGTGGAACTTCGTGGCCCGCTCGGAGTTCGCGGCCCTCTCGCGTCCCTACGCACCACGGCGTCGCGGCCTCTACCGGGCCCGCCGCGCCGTGGCGACCCTGAACACCCGCCGGGCGCGCACCAACGTCGTCCTCTCCGACTACATGGCCACCCTGCTGGCCGACCGCGGGCTGGACCCGGTCGTGGCACCGGTGACGCTTCCGCTCGATCTCTGCGACGACGCCCCGCCGCCGATGCGGGCTCCCGCAGGGCTCGACCGGCCGTTCGTGCTGGTCCCCGGCACGCTCACGCCGTACAAGAACGCCGACTACGCCCTCGACCTGCTGCGCAGGCTCCCACCGGAGTCGCGGCCGCTGCTGGTGCTCGCCGGCACCGACGACGGGTCCGGCCAGCAGCAACGCATCGAGACCCGGCTCGCCGCCGACGGCCTCCGGCACTGGCTCGGACCGGTGAGCCGGGAGGAGATGAGCTGGCTGCTCGCGCACGCCGACGCGACCATCGTGCCGAGCCGCCTGGAGAGCCTCAGCTTCAGCGTCGCGGAGGCGCTCGTCCTCTCCCCGCGCGTGCTCGCCTCACCCCTGCCGGTGCATCGCGAGGTGGCCGGCCGACTGGGCCGCGAGCCGGAGTGGCTGCCGCCCGCCCCGGACGACGAGACGGCGCGCCTGTTGCTCGAGCCGGTGCCCGCCGTACCCGCGATCGACCGTGCGTCCTACCGCCAGGAGTGGCACGACCTGGCCGCGCTGCTGACCAGCCGCTCGGAGGGCAGATGAGTACGCCGCAGCCCACGGTCGGGCTCCTCGGCGCCCGCAGCCCGGTCGGCGACGCCGTGGTCGACGAGCTGTCGGCATCGGCCCAGGTCCTCCGCTTCAGCCGGGAGCAGCGCGCGCCCGACTCCCGTGGCTCGTGGCTCCTCCTGGGGAGCACGAGCGCGGCCGCCGTCGAGACCGCGGTCAGCCTGATGCCGATCTGGGCGCTCGGCGAGCACCACGCCTGGCTCGAGACCCTCGGCTGCCGGCGGCTGGTCGCGCTGTCCTCGACGAGCGTCTTCACCAAGCGCGAGTCCGCGCGACCCGCGGACCGCGACCTCTCCGACCGGCTGCGTCAGGGCGAGGACGCGACCCTCGAGTGGGGACGTCGGGCGGGCGTGGACGTCACCCTGCTGCGACCGACGATGATCTACGGCCACGACCGGGACGGCAACGTCTCGTCGATGCGGAGCATCCTGCGCCGGTTCCGAGCCTTCCCGATCGTCGGTGCGGCGCGTGGCGGGCGGCAGCCGGTGCACGTCGCGGACGTCGCCTGGGCGGCCGCGCGGGTGGCGACGCTGCCGAGCGCCGGCCTCGCCACGTCGTACACGCTCTCCGGGGCCGAGGTCCTGACCTACCGGCAGCTGGTCGACCGGGTGCGGGCGACGGTGCCCGGGCCGACCGCCGTGGTCCGCGTCCCGTCAGCGCTGTTCCGGACCGCCGAGCGGCTCGCGCCCGGCTCGCGGACGGTGCACACGGCCGCCGGCATGGCGGACCGGATGGCGACCGACATGGTCTTCGACCACGATGCCGCCAGCGCGGACTTCGGCTACGCCCCGCGCGGCTTCGACCCGTCCTGAGCCCAGGACCGACGGCCGCCCTCCTCGAAGGCGACCCTGCGGGCCGCGAGCTGCCCCTCGAGGTCGTTGACGGCCACCTGGATGTCGGACAGGTCGTTGCGGGTGTAGGCGTATCGGTAGTACCCACGCTTGAACACCCGGTAGCTCAGGCCCCGCCCGCGGATCGCCGCCTCCCGCAGCCCGCCCGCGACGAAGCCGGCGAGCAGCCCGGGCGCCCGCCACCCGCCGCGGCGGAGGTTGGTCAGCAGGCTGCCCAACACGACCCGGCCGAGCTTCGGGTTGTGGACCAGGGTCTGGGCGTGCAGGCGACCCACGTTGAGGCGCGGGCCGATGCCGTCGATGTCGACGGCGTCGAACGTGGCGAGTGCGGCCTGCGCCCACACGGTCTGGACCGAGTACACCGGCGGCACCCGCGACGGCCAGGTGGCCGCGAAGGCGGCCGTCTGCGGGGTCTCGGCCAGGCTGCCCGCGTGCTGCTTCATCCCGCTGAGGCCCGCGCCGCTGCGCGCGGAGCTCCCGGGCACGAACAACGGGTAGTCGATCCGCACCAGGGTCCTGACGAACTGGGCCAGGCCGACGGCGCCCGAGATGTCCGGGCTGGCACCGAAGAAGCAACCGCCGGCGGCGGCACGCAGCTCGTCGAGGCAGCTGCGGCGGACGACGCCGTAGTAGATGCGCGGCAACCGGTCGAAGCTCTGGAAGGCGTTGTGCGCCGACGCCCGGAGCTCGGCGACCGGGTCCAGGGTCGTGATGGCACCGGCGAAGTCCCGCATCGCCAGTCGGCCCGCGTCCGAGTCCCCGTAGTAGGCGTGCCGGAAGTCGGGCCAGTTGTACGACGCGGGGAGGGTCGGCGAGATGGCGTCCCAGCCGTCTCGCTCCGCCATCGCCGTGGCCGCGATCAAGGACGGGGCGATGCCGTCGTCGTCGCCAATGATCGTGACGAACCTGCCGCGGGCGAGCGACACGGTCTTGTCGAAGGTCTCGGCGAACGACATCGGCGGGGGCGTGTAGGCGTACCGCAGCCGGGCGTCCGACCCGAACCGGGTGGCGAGCTCGGCCTCCGCCTGCCGGTCGTCGCTCGTGTCGTGCACGACGACCTCCACGTCGGAGCCGCCGTGCTCGAGGACGTTGGCCACCGTGTGCACCAACGTGCCGAGGCGGTTGCGCGTCGGGATCAGCACCGACAGCAGGGGTTCGCTCTCAGGAGACATGGTCAGCCCTCGTCCTCAGTTCCTTGATCAGTGGGTGCCGCACCGAGACCGCCGCGCCCAGGACCATCAAAGCCGCCGCGCCCACGAACGTCGTCAGCAGGAGCCGATCGACCTCGACCGTCACGGCGAGCACCAGCGTGACGACCACGAGCAGCGCCGCAACCAGCGCGAAGCCGATCTGGTCGGCCGGCAGGAGCTCACGCACGCGCAGGCCGCACTTGCGGATGAAGTGGCCGTTGACCAGCACGCTCCCGGCGACCAGCGCCAGGGCGACGCCCGCGGCCAGGCCGTAGCCGCCGAACACCGCACCCAGGCCGGCCCCCGCGACGGCGATCACCGCCAGCATCAGGTAGCTGGCCGCGATGTTGATGCGGAACTCGTCGATCGTGACGCCGACGAAGTAGGCCGGGCCGCACAGGCAGTTCGCGATCCACCCGACGGCGAGCAGGACGCCGAACCACACCACGGTGGCGCTGGTCTCGTCGAAGACGAACGTCGCGACCAGCGGCAGCACGATCAGGGCACCGCCGAACCCGAGGATCGTCAGCGGGAAGATCGCCTGGAGCGACTTGCGGAACGCCTCGGCCGGCCGGAGGCTGCCCGTCGAGGCGCGCACGGCGACGACGGGCACGATGGCCTGGTTGGCCGCGTGGACGAGGGCGCTGACCTGCTGGAGGAGCCGGTTGGCGATCTCGTAGTAGGCGATCGCGGAGAGGCCGGCGAAGGCATCGAGGAGTCCCTTGGCCAGGGGCTCGTAGGCGAGGGTCGGCACCGTCAGCACGTGCAGCTTCAGGTTGTACCGGGTGACCTCGCGCAGGTTGGACGGCGCCCGCAGCCCGGTGGAGGTGCCCCGGGAGAGGTAGGCGACGTACCCGAGGAGGAACACGACCACGCACGCCTGCTGGGCCAGGGTGCCGTACGCGAGCGCGATGACGCCGTGCGACGGCAGCCAGATGATGACGACGGCGAGGTAGACCATCGACGCGCTCATCACGACACCGGCGCGGACGTAGCTGCGGCTGGTGCCGTCCATCAGCCCCTGCGCCGTGGTGGACACCGGGGTCAGGCAGGCGGCCGCGAGCACGACCGGAGCCAGCTGTCCGGCCAGGTGCCGGTCACCGGCGGAGAGCGAGGCCGCCGCGTAGGCGTGCAGCCCGGCGTAGATGATGCCGGACATCACCACCGCGCCGACGAAGGTGATCGCCACCGAGACCACGATCAGGGGCCGCAGGTCGTGCTGCCGGCCCTGCCCCCACGCGACCGCGACGTGGCGTGCCGCGCCGACCCCGAACCCGAGGCTGCCGACCTGGGTCAGCGTGCCGAACGCGAAGTACAGGGAGTAGAGCCCGAAGTCGTGCTGCCCCACGCTCTGGACCGCGAGCCGGTACGAGACCAGCAGGACGCCGCTGATGACGACGACCTGGAGAGCCGAGACTCCACCGTTGACGAGCGCACGCCGGGCCGAGTAGTTGACCCTCAACCTCGGGCCTGCCGGATGGGGGCTCGCAGCTCGATCACATCCCCGCTCGGGCGGCGACCTCGAGATCGGCCACGTCGTCGGGGCTGAGCACCGGGACGGACACGCTTCGGATCATCGGGTGGTCGGTGGCCACGGGCTGCTCGTCGTCGCTGAACAGCGACTCGTGCAGCTTCTCGCCCGGGCGCAGGCCCGTGAACACGATCTCCACGCCGCGGGCGCCGGACAGCGCGATCATCCGCTTCGCGACGTCGAGGATCTTCACCGGCTCGCCCATCTCCAGCACCATCACCTCGCCGCCGCGTCCGACGGCGCCGGCCTGGACCACGAGCTCACAGGCCTCCGGGATCGTCATGAAGTAGCGGGTGACGTCGGGGTGCGTGACCGTGACCGGTCCACCGGCCGCGATCTGGGTGTTGAAGGTGTGCAGCATCGAGCCGCGCGAGCCGAGCACGTTCCCGAAGCGGACGCTGATGTAGGGGCGACCCGTCTGCCGCGCCTGCCACGCCGTCAGCTGCTCGGCCGCGCGCTTGGTGGCGCCGAGGACGCTCGTCGCGTCGGCGGCCTTGTCGGTCGAGATGTTGACGAAGTGCTCGACGTCGTACTGCTCGGAGACGCGCAGCATGTTCAGCGTGCCCAGCACGTTGGTCTTCCAGCCCTCGTCCGGGAACCGCTCGAGCATCGGCAGGTGCTTGAGCGCGGCCGCGTGGAACACGATCTCGGGGCGGTGGGTCTCGAAGATCTTGCGCAGACCGGCGAGGTCGCGGATGTCCACGAGGACGGTGTCAGGGCCGTCGAGCAGCCCGTGACCGTAGATCGACAGCTGTACGGCGTGCAGGGCCGACTCGTCGCGGTCCAGCATGATCAGCGACGACGGCCCGAAGTGGTGCACCTGACGGGCCAGCTCGGCGCCGATCGACCCGCCGGCACCGGTGATCAGCACCCGCTTGCCGCTGAGGTAGCTCGCGATGGCGCTGAGGTCGGTCGAGACCTGGTGGCGGCCGAGGACGTCCGCGATCTCGACCGGACGGATGTCCGAGGCCTCGACGCGCCCGCCCATGAGCTCACTGACCCGCGGCAGCAGGAAGAGCTCGAGGTCGGCCTCGTCGGCCATCTCCTGCACGCGGCTGATCAGCCCGCCACTGGCGCCGGGGACGGCGAGGATGACGGCCTCGGCCTCGTGGTCGGCAGCGACCGACGCGAGCGTCTCGCCGGTGCCCAGGACCGGGATGCCCTGGATCCGCAGGTGCCGCTTGCCGGGGTTGTCGTCGACGTAACCCACGACCCGGAAGGACAGGCCGGGCTCGTTGCGCACCAGCTGCGCGACCTGGCGACCGGCCTCGCCGGCGCCGTAGATGATGGCGTTGCGGACCGACCGGCCGACGACCGAGGAGTCGTCGCGCAGGCGCTCGCGCAGTGCGCGGTAGAGCCACCGTCCGGCGGCGCAGAAGAGCAGGGCGATCGGCGGCGTCAGGACCGGTGCGCTGCGCGGCAGCTCGGGGTAGAGCGCCGGGCGCAGGATCAACGCGATCGCGGCGACGCCGAACACGTGCAGCGCCAGGCCGAGAGCCTCGTCGAAGGAGCCCACCAGGAAGCGGCCGCGGTAGAACTTCGTCAGGTAGCCGATGGCGACCAGCAGCACGCAGACCGTCATCCAGTACTGCACGATCGACGTCCACTGGATGTCGGTGATCGTGAAGTTGTAGCGGACCCCGATGACCAGGGCCAGCGCCAGGGTCCAGCTCACCATGTCGAGCGCGGCCAGGCCTGCCCGGCGGACCCACGGCGTCGCGAAGATCGACAGTCCGTCCTCGTCCCGTGGACCGGCACGACGCATGCTCATGGTGTCTTCCCCCGAATGACGACGATCTGCGGGTTCTCCCGCGGCAGCACGCATGGTATCGCGTGCGCCGCGCAAGGCCCGTCTCGGCGGCTGGTCAGCCCAGGGTCGTGAGCAGCTGTGTCGCCCGGGTGAGGACGACGTAGAGCGTCGCCCGGCCGGTCACCGACTCGTCCTCGATCTCCTGCGGCCGGACCACGACGATGCCGTCGAACTCCAGTCCCTTGGTGTCCAGACCGGTGAGCACCACGATGCGGTCCTCGCCCGACGGCGTCACCGTGGAGTCGACGGCGGCGCGAGCACCCGCGGCGTCGTCGGCGAACTCCGGCCAGCCCGCGAGCCAGGCGTTGACCTCGGAGCGGCGCGCGGCCGGTACGACGATGCCGACCGTGCCGCCGACCTCCGCCGCGATCGCGGCGACCGCCGCACGGGTCGCGGCCTCGAGCTCGCCGTCCGGTACCCCGGTGCGCACCACGGGCTCGATGCCCGTCGACCGGACCGCCGTCGGCAGGTCGACGTCGAGGCCGACCCGGTCGGCGTACGCCGCGGCGTGGGCGTAGATCTCGGAGGAGTTGCGGTAGTTGGTCGAGAGGTGGAACTCGTGGAGCTCCTTGCCCTCGAGCGCGGCGGCGCGGGCGGCCGCCGACTCCGCGGGGACCGGCCACGAGGACTGAGCCGGGTCCCCGACGATCGTCCACGACGCCGTACGACCGCGGCGGCCGACCATCCGCCACTGCATCGGCGTCAGGTCCTGGGCCTCGTCGATGAGCACGTGGGCGAACGGGTCGTCCTCGATCTTGTGCGTCGGCGGCGCCCAGGCCCGGCCGGTCGGCGCGAACTCGCGGTCGGCCGCGGTGAAGAGCTCCTGCATGTCGATGCCGCCGTCGAGCAGCCCGGTGTCGGCGAGGGTGGCCTCGTCGTCGGTGCGCGCCGGGACGTCGCCGATGGCGTAGCGCAGCTCGTCGAGCAGCGGGACGTCCTGGACCGAGAAGTCGGTGGCACCGGCCCACGACTTCGTGAGCAGCCGCTGCTCCTCGGGCCCGACCACACCGTCGCCGACGCGGGCCAGGAACTCGGGGTCGCGCAGCCAGTCGAAGACGTCGGACGCCTCCAGCGGCGGCCACCAGGCGGCGGCGAAGTCCAGGAACGACTGGTCCGACTGCATGTCGTCGTTGAAGGCCTCGCGGCCCCGGTCGCGGCCGCGCTCGCCGCGCACCTGGCGCCACATCGCGTCGAGCAGCGTGCCGACGACGCGCGGGAGCTGGCGGTTGCGCCGGCCCTGCGACATCAGGCTGCGCCGGATCGTCCCGAGCTGGCCCCGGCTGAGCACGATGGTGTCGTCGCGCCAGAAGATCCGGAACTCGCCGGGGCTGCCGGGCGCCTGCTGCCGCGCCGTACGGCGCACCAGCTCGGCCATCGCCGCGGAGCCCTTGACGTCGGCGACCGCCGGCTCGTCGTGCCGGGTCGCGCGGACGCCGTCGACGACCTCGCCGAGCGAGCGCAGCGCGACCGCGGTCTCGCCGAGGCTGGGCAGCACCCGCTCGATGTAGCGCATGAAGACGCCGCTGGGCCCGACGACCAGGACGCCGCCGGTCTCGTAGCGACGGCGGTCGGTGTAGAGCAGGTAGGCCGCGCGGTGCAGGGCGACCACGGTCTTGCCGGTGCCGGGGCCACCGGAGATCGCGACGACGCCGCGACCGGGCGCGCGGATCGCCTTGTCCTGCTCGGCCTGGATGGTGGCGACGATCGAGTGCATCGACCGGTCACGGGCCCGCGACAGCTGGGCCATCAGGGCACCCTCGCCGATGATCGGCAGGGTGGTCTCGGCCTCGGCGTCGAGCAGCTCGTCCTCGACCCCGACGACGTCACGGCCGGCGGCGCGCAGCACCCGGCGCCGTACGACGCGCTGCGGCTCGGCCGCCGTCGCCTGGTAGAAGACGGCCGCCGCCGGGGCGCGCCAGTCGATCAGCAGGGAGTCGCGGTTGTCGTCGCGCAGCCCGATCCGGCCGATGTAGCGGGGCTGGGGGTCGAGCTCGGGGAGCATGTCGAGGCGGCCGAAGACCAGCCCCTCGTGCGCGGCGTCCAGCTGCGCGATCCGGCGCGCGGCCTGGAACACCATCGCGTCGCGCTCGACCAGCCCGCCCTCGTGACCCAACCGGCCGCGGCTGTGTCCCTCCTTGGCCAGCTCCTGGGCCGCCTTCGCGGACACCTCGAGCTGACGGTAGACCCGATCCACGAATGCCTGCTCGGCAGCGATCTCCCGCTCGACCAGCTCTTCCGACACGCCTGTCCCCTTAACCGTTTTCAGCGAGTCGACAAGCCTACCTGCCCGTCATCTCTTCCGAGACAGGAACGCCGTCATCGCCTCGCGGGCCTCGTCGGAGGCGAACAGCCGCGACGAGAGCTCGGCCATCTCGTCGCCGTAGGCGTCGATCCGGGCGAGCAGGTCGCGGTTGAGGATGCGCTTGGACTCGCGCAGCCCCTGGGGGGCGCCGGTCGCCAGCGACGCGCAGACCCGGGCCACCTCGGCGTCCAGGTCCTCGGCCGGGACCGCCGTCGTGACCAGCCCGTACGACGCCGCCTCAGCGCCGCTGAAGACCTCGCCGCCGAGCGTGGTCAGGGCCGCGGCCCGGGGGTTCATCCGCGCGTGCACCGTGAGGGAGATGATCGCGGCCGCGAGCCCGAGCTTGACCTCGGTCAGCGCGAACGTCGCGTCCTCGGCGGCGACCACGATGTCGGAGGCGGCGACGATGCCGATGCCGCCGGCCCGGACCGCGCCACCGAGGCGGGTGACGACCGGCTTGTCCATCGAGACGATCAGCCGCTGGAGGGCGACGATCCTGCGGGTCCCCTCGTCCATCCCCTCCGACGACGCCTCGGAGAGGTCGGCGCCGGAGCAGAAGACCCGGCCCGCCGAGGTGATCAGCACCACCTTCACGCCGGGGTCCGCCGCGGCCTGCTCCAGGCCCGCGAACAGCTCGGAGACGAGCTGCCGCGAGAGGGCGTTGCGGTTGTGCTGGGAGTCGAGGGTGATGGTCGCGACCGCGTCGGCGACGGAGTAGTGCACGAGCTCGGGCATTGCCCCATCTTGCCTCTCTTCTGTCGGGTCGTCCGCCTCACGAGCACCTAGGGCTAGCCGAGAGGCGGACGACCCGATCAAAAAGTCGGCAGACCGTCCAATCCGTCCCGGGCGGGGTACCGAACCACTCTCAACCGACCACGCTCGACCGACCACGCTCGACCGACCACGCTCGACCGACCACGCTCGACCGACCAAGCCTGGGCAAGGATCAACGACATGGAGCACCTTCGACCGGTGAGCTCCGGGGAGCCCGACGGGCCTCCGGAGGACACCGGCACGCCGCCCGACCTGGCCGACCTGCTCCGCCGTGCCGGGCGGGCCGACGAGGCGGCGTTCGCCCAGCTGTACGACGCCACCTCGTCCCGCATCTTCGGCCTGGCCCTGCGGGTCGTCCGCGACCCGGCCCAGGCCGAGGAGGTCACCCAGGAGGCGTTCCTCGAGATCTGGCGCACCGCCGGACGCTACGACGCCGCCAAGGGCAGCCCCTTCGCCTGGATCCTCACGATCACGCACCGCAAGGCGGTGGACCGGGTCCGGTCCGCAGAGGCGTCGACCCGCCGCGACACGTCGTACCACCAGACGAACCAGCCGATCGACCACGACACGACCGCGGAGGCCGTCCACGCCTCGCTCGAGGCACACCGCGTCCGCGGTGCCCTGAAGACCCTCACCGAGGTGCAGCAAGAGGCCATCAACCTCGCCTACTTCGGTGGCTACACCCACACGGAGGTGGCGACCATGCTCGACCTGCCGGTGGGCACCACCAAGACCCGCATCCGAGACGGTCTCATCCGGCTCCGCGACGCACTGGGGGTTGGCACATGAGCACCCCACGAAACTGCGGCCGTCCCCCGCTTCGCTCCTCCCGTCCACACTTTCGAGGGGACCCCGCATGACGACGCCGAACGACATCCACGCCCTCTCCGGCGCCTACGCCGTCGATGCCCTCGACGACCTCGAGCGCGCCGGCTTCGAGCGGCACCTCGCCGAGTGCGCCGAGTGCCGCGCCGAGGTCGCCAGCCTCCGCGAGGCCACTGCCCTGCTCGCCGAGACGGCCGCCACCGAGCCGCCCGCCGCGCTGCGCGACCGGGTGCTCGCGGACATCACGAAGGTCCGTCCGCTGCCGCCCGAGGGCACGGCCGATCGCCCGAGGTCCACCCCACGCCACCACGGTCGCGGTGCCCGGATCCTGGCCGCGGCCGCCGCGGCCGTGGTGCTGGGCGCCGGCGCCACCGTCGTGTGGCAGCAGCCGTGGCAGGACGACACCAGTCAGGCCCCCTCGGCCACCCAGGAGGTGCTGAGCGCCCCGGACGCCCGCAGCACGTCGCTGGACTTCCCGGTCGGCGCCAAGGCGACCGTCACCCACTCCGACTCGATGGGCAAGGCCGTCCTGGTCACCGAGAAGATGCCGCCGCCGCCGAAGGGCATGGTCTACCAGCTGTGGCTGGACCAGCCGGTGAGCGGGATGGTCTCGGCCGGCGTGATGCCGGTGAAGCCCGACCAGACCGTCATGCTCGAGGGCGACGCCAGCACCGCGGCCGCCGCGGGCATCACCGTCGAGCCGGAGGGCGGCTCCGACCACCCGACCTCGGAGCCGATCGCGCTCTTCGACTTCGGTCAGGGCGCATGAGGACACCTCACAAGCGCCGGGTCGCGGTCGTCGGCTCGGGCGTCGCCGGGCTGACGGCGGCGTACGTCGCGTCGCGGTCGGCGTCGGTCACCCTCTACGAGGCCGACGACCGGCTCGGCGGGCACGCCGACACGCATCAGGTCGGTGACCTGGCGATCGACACCGGCTTCATCGTGCACAACGAGCGCACCTACCCGACGCTGCTGCGGCTCTTCCGTGAACTGGGGGTGGCGACCCAGCCCTCGGAGATGTCCCTGTCGGTGCGCGACGACGAGACCGGCCTGGAGTGGGCCGGCGCGCTCGGCCGCCGCGGGCTCTTCCCGGACCGGCGCAACCTCACGCGGCCGGCGTACCTCCGGATGCTCACCGAGATCCCCCGCTTCCACCGACGGGCGCGGCGGCTGATGGCCGGTGACGGCCCGGACACGACCCTGCGGGAGTTCCTGGACGCCGGCCGCTTCACGCCGTACTTCCGGCGGCACTTCATGGAGCCGCTGGTCGCGTCGGTGTGGTCCTGCGACCCGGCGGTGGCGCTGGACTACCCGGCGCGCTACCTCTTCTCGTTCCTCGACCACCACGGCATGCTCGGCGTCTTCGGGTCGCCCGAGTGGCGCACGGTCACCGGCGGCTCGCGGACGTACGTCGAGCGGGTCGGAGCCGTGATCGACGAGGTCCGCACCGGCACCAAGGTGACCTCCGTGCTCGAGACCGGCGACGGGGTCGAGGTGACGGACGGCAACGGCGTCGTGACGGCGTACGACGCCGTGGTGATCGCGACCCATCCCGGTCAGGCGCTGGCGATGCTGGCCGCACCGACGACCGCGCAGCGCGAGGTGCTCGGCGCGCTCCCCTACTCCCGCAACGTCGCGCTCCTGCACACTGACGAGTCGGTGCTGCCATCCGCCGAGGGCGCCCGGGCCTCGTGGAACTTCCGCCGCCCGGTCGACGCCACCGACCACGTGACGGTGACCTACGACCTCACCCGGCTGCAGCGGCTGCCCACCGACACCCACTACCTGGTGACGCTCGGCGGCGAGGACCTCGTCGACCCGGCCACCGTCATCGACCGGATGGAGTACGAGCACCCGCTCTACACCCCCGAGTCCGTCGCGGCCCAGGCTCGCCTGGGCGAGATCGACACCAAGCGGGTTGCCTTCGCCGGCGCGTACCACGGCTGGGGCTTCCACGAGGACGGCGCGCGGTCCGGCATGGACGCCGCCCAGCGGCTGGGGCTGCTTTGGGGTGGTTTCGAGGCTCGCTCCGCTCGCACCTCAACCACCGTGCCGGCTCGCATCTATGCCACGACGATCCGGCACACCCGCCGTACGCCGTGGAAGCGGTCGTTCACGCACCGCTCCCACACCTGGCTGGTCGACCTCGACGCGTTGCCCGACCACGGCGTGCTGAGCCCGGTCCTCGGCAGCTTCGAGGCCCGGGACCACCTGGGCGACCCGGACCGCACCATCCGGGAGAACCTGGCGGACTTCCTGCAGCTGTACGACATCGAGCTCGGTGACGGTCCGGTGCTGATGGCCGCTCAACCACGGGCTTTCGGCTTCTGCTTCAACCCGATCACCGTCTTCTGGGTGACGCCTTATGCGGGCGCGCCGTGCGTGGTCGTCGAGGTGCACAACACGTACGGCGACCGGCACGCCTACCTCGTCCACCCGGACGAGCGCGGGCGAGCCACGACGCCCAAGGAGCTGTACGTCTCGCCGTTCCACGGCACCGACGGCAGCTACCAGCTGACCGTCCCCGCGCCCGGCGACCGGCTGCTGATCAGCATCAACCTCAGCACCGACGACGGCGCCACCTTCAGCGCCTCGCTGGACGGGCACCGCAGCGACACCGGGGCCCTGCGGGCCGCCCCGGCCGCGCTCCGGGGCGCTCTGCTCATCCGTCTCCACGGGATCGCGCTCTGGCTGCGCCGACTCCCGATCCACCCCCGACCCGACCACCACCAGGAGGGAGTCCGGTGACCCTCACGCCGACCCGACCCACCCCCGGCGCCTGGCCCGGCCTGGACGCCGTACCCGGCGGTCCGCGCACCGCGCTCTCGGCCGCTGTCGCCCGCCGGCTGTTCCGGTCCGCCGTACGCCGGCTGCCCGTGAGCGTCACGCTCGACGGCGACGTCGTCGGCACCGGCGGCCCCGCGATGACCGTGCACCGCTCCGACGAGCTCTTCGCCCGGCTCGGCCGCGACGGCCTGATCGGCTTCGGCGAGGCGTACCTCACCGGCGCCTGGGACGCCGAGGACCTGACGCCGTTCCTCACCGTGCTGGCCGCGGACATCGCCGACCTGGTCCCCCGCCCGCTGCAGCGGCTGCGCGGTCTCGTGCAGCACCGGATGCCGCACACCCATCGCACGTCCAAGGACCGGACCCGCGAGCTGATCGCGCACCACTACGACCTGTCCAACGACCTCTTCCGGCTGTTCCTGGACGAGTCGCTGAGCTACTCCTCCGCCTGGTTCGACGGCGACCCGGAGGGCGACTTCCGGGAGGCGCAGCACCGCAAGATCGACCGGCTGCTCGACCTGGCGCACGTCGGCGCGGGCACCCGGGTGCTCGAGATCGGCACCGGCTGGGGCGAGCTGTCGATCCGCGGCGCCGCGCGCGGCGCGACCGTCCGCTCCGTCACCCTCTCGTCCGAGCAGCAGGCGCTGGCCCGCGAGCGGATCGCCGCCGCCGGTCTCTCCGACCGGGTCCGCGTCGACCTCTGCGACTACCGCGACGTCGAGGGCGCGTACGACGCGGTGCTCAGCGTCGAGATGGTCGAGGCGGTCGGGCTCGAGTTCTGGCCGACGTACTTCTCGACCATCGACGGCCTGCTCGCGCCCGGTGGCCGCGCCGGGATCCAGGCGATCCTGATGCCGCACGACCGGATGCTCGCCACCCGGGGCAGCTTCACCTGGATCAACAAGTACATCTTCCCCGGCGGCTTCCTGCCGTCCGCGCAGGCGATCGACGAGGTCACGACGGAGCACACCTCGCTACGGGTGACCGACCGGATGGCCTTCGGGCAGGACTACGCGGAGACGCTGCGGCGCTGGGACGAGGCGTTCCTGGCGCGCGCGTCCGAGGTGAGGGAGCTCGGGTTCGACGACACCTTCCTGCGGATGTGGCACTTCTACCTCTGCTACTCACGTGCCGGCTTCGCCTCCGGCTACCTGGACGTCGAACAGGTGATGCTGGAGCGTGCCTGACTTCCTCGTCGTCGCCGGCCTGTCGCTGGCCGCGGCAGCGGTCGTGATGACCCTGACCGCGCTCGCCGCCGCCCGCACCGGACACGTCTCCGTGGTCGACACCGCGTGGGGCATCGCGCTGCTCGTGGTCGCGGTCGTCTGCGCGGCGTGGTCCGGGACCTGGCAGAGCTGGCTCCTCGTCGCCCTGGTGGGCGTCTGGGCCGGTCGGCTCTCCGCGCACATCTTCGCCCGGTCCCGCGGCCACGGTGAGGACCCGCGCTACCTGACCCTGCTCGGGGGGCCGCTGTCCGAGGTCGGCATGGGCGTCGCCGTACGCCGCGTGTTCCTGCTCCAGGGCGCCGCCGTCTGGCTGGTCTCGCTCCCGCTCCAGGCGGCGGCCGTCGCCAGCCTGGCCTGGTCGTGGGTGGCGTGGGTCGGCGTCGGCGTCTGGGCCGTCGGCGTCCTCTTCGAGACCGTCGGCGACGCCCAGCTCGCGGCGTACAAGCGCGATCCGCACCGCGGCCCCGTGATGGACCGCGGTCTCTGGTCGTGGTCCCGGCACCCCAACTACTTCGGCGACGCCTGCGTCTGGTGGGGCATCTGGCTCGCCGGCGGCCTCGCCTCCGGCTGGCTCCCCGGGCTCGCCTCCCTGGCCGCACCGGTCGCCATGACCGTCTGGCTCGTCTGGGTCACCGGCGCCCGGCTGCTCGAGCGGACCATGATGAAGCGTCCCGGCTACCCCGAGTACGCCGCCCGCACGTCGATGTTGGTCCCGCTCCCGCCCCGGCGCTCCGCCCGCACCTGAGGCGGTGCCGGTCGTCGGATCCTCCGCCGGTCTGGCTGGATCCTGTTGTCGGCCACTTGGCAATGGGGTCCACGTGTGCCCCATTGCCAAGTCGCCCCAAAGGGCTCAGGCGCAACTGCCCGCGTTCGTTCCGAGAGGCGATTAGGAGCCAACCAGCCGCGCGATGCCGTCGCGGGCCGTCGCCTTGATCAACTCGTGCCCGGCCGCCAGTTGCGGCAGTCCGGGCCCGTCCATCGGCCGCGCCGACATCGCGACGAGAAGCTCCTGGAGAAAAGGGCCGCGTCCGGCGAAGAAGAGGTCTTCGGCCTTCAGCGCGGGGTCGATGATCGTGACCGCCGGCCGATCACACTTGTTGAACCACTGGCGGATCAACTCGTTGATGTGGTCATCCCTGAAGGAGTAGCCGATCACAACGAGACGAGTACTTGCTGCCAAGAACCTCTCAAACCCATTCAACATAGCCAGGAAGGGTCCACCGCTCCGCAATTTGCCGCGCTGCCCAAAGACAACCGCCAGCTCGCCGTAACCCATGTTTACCAGGTCAGTCTCATCCGACACGGCAATCTTGCGGTCAGCGAATCGACCATGGGTTCCGCGGTCGGGCTTGGTTGACCAGTCGATCGAGCCGTGCAACTTCAGCAGGTTGACGTCACCGACTGCCTCGAAGGCCCACTGAAGTCCGCCCTCCCACAGTTCGATCCCTGTGGCGACGTCGAGTTCGGCAGAACTAGCGGCGACCTCGACAGTCCGGTCGTAGTTGAGGGTCGCCAACCTGACCGGGGCGGAACCCCCGCTCCTCAGTAGGGGAACGAGGTAGTCGCTTGATCCCTGAGACACCGATAGGCAACCGCGCAGCGCCTTGACCATCGCTCGTTCGAGGTCTTTGAACACGTGATCGGAATTGGAGTCACCGGTGAGGTCCCTGACTGCTTGCTCGATCACCCCTCCCACCGCTCGAAGGCCGCCCTGACCGTCTAAGGCTCGACGGAACTCCCTCTCAAAGAAGGGCGATATCACTCGTGGCGGACCGAGCGACTCGAGGCCCGGATTCCATCGCTCCACAAACGGCGCAATTTCAAGATCTCCGCGCTGCCCGAGCATCTGAACCGCGCTGAACAGTCGCTCGACATCGACGCCGTCATAGACCCCTCCCCCGCGGGCGGTGTCGTGCGCAATCACGGCACCGAGGGCCATGTTCAGTGCCTGCACGGCCGGCGACCGATACCCACCAGCATCTTCCTCCACCTCTCGGACGATTGCGTTGGTCAGGTCATACGTCGCCGGGATCCCGGCGTCGACTGACGCTCCCGCTCCAAGCAGAAATGTCGTCTCTTGCTGAGTGGGCACGTGAACATCGTCGCTGATTGTCGCCAGACGGTCAGGAAGATTGGGGCGGTGTCGGCTGCGCGAGCATCGAGTTCTGGGCGGCAACCCGGGAAGCAACGCCGACCCGAGACCGCCGTTCCCGACGTAGCCCCAACCCTGTCGGCGGCCGAGCCGAGCGGACCCGCAGGCCGTTGTCAGCCTTCCGGGGTTTCGAGACAGGCGCTAGCGCGCCTTCCTCAACCACCGGCGCGCTACTCAGCGGAGCCGTCGGCCTCGCGCTGGCGGCGCTTCTGCTCGTCGTACTGCTTGCGCTGGGCCTCGGCCCGCTCGCGGACCTGGCGGAGGAAGTCGGCGTCCTGCTCGGGGTCGACGGCGGCGGCGCGGCCGGGGCGGTCGTACTCGGGGAAGGCCGGCTGCTCGCGCTCGTACGGCGAGCGGCGGGCGGAGGTCGACTCGGGGCGGCCGGCGACGAGCCAGGCGATCGACCCGATGAACGGGAAGAACAGGATCAGCACGATCCAGGCCACCTTGGGCAGGTTGCGGACCCGGGTGGTGTTGCTGCCGATCGCGTCGACGAGGCAGAAGACCCAGAGCACGAAGGTCGCGATCCCGAAGAGCAGCTCGAGCTTGATCACGGCGAGAGTGTGCCGGACGCCGTGCCCTCCCGTCCGCGATTTCGATTGGCAGGGCTGCGTGGAAGACTCGGGCAGATGGGCGACCGGGTCTCGGACGCGTTCGCGGCGGTACCGCGGGAGTGGTTCCTGCCGGAGCGCGAGCGCGCGCGGGCGGAGTACGACGGACCCATCGACATCGGGCACCGGCAGACCAACTCCCAGCCGCGGACGGTCGAGGCGATGCTGCGGCTGCTGGAGGTGCGCCCCGGCGACCGGGTCCTCGACGTCGGCTCGGGCTCGGGCTGGACCACCGGGCTGCTGGCCCACCTCACCGGCCCGGGCGGCAGCGTCACGGGCCTCGAGCTCGAGCCGGACCTGGTGACGTTCGGTCGCACCAACCTGGCCCGCGGCGACTGGCCGTGGGCGGCGATCAATCGGGCGACACCCGGAGACCTCGGCGACCCCGACGGCGCGCCGTACGACCGGATCCTGGTGTCCGCGGAAGCGCAGAACCTCCCCACCGAGCTGGTCTCCCAGCTCGGTGAGGAGGCGCGGATGGTGCTGCCGGTCGCCGGCGAGATGCTGCTGATCCAGCAGGCGAACGGGTCAGTGCAGGTCAGCAGGCACGGCCGCTACCGGTTCGTGCCGCTGCGTTGACGACCTCAGAACGCGTACGCGTACGCGTCGAAGGACGTCCAGTGCGAGCCGTTGACCGGGCGCCAGGAGCCGACGACGTCGAACTCCGACTGCCAGTGGCCCTTCACGCAGATCGACGCCAGGCAGGTGTCGAACTTGCCGTTGGCGACCGGGATGTTGCCCCGGTTGCTGTGGTCGAGCGTGAACGCGTTGATCCGGCCGCTGCCGAAGGACAGGTGCACCCGGAGGCCGGTGTGGTCCTTGCCCATGTAGGTGCCGACGTACGGCTTGATCGGCTGCTCGAGGTAGACCGAGAAGTGCGTCCACGAGCCGCTGCCCTCACGCCACGAGCCCTGGATGTGCGTGTCGGTGACCCACATGCCCTTGGTGCAGAAGCCGCCGTGGCAGGTCTCGTGCCACGCACCCTTGGAGACGTGCGCGCCGCCGATGACCTTGTGACCGACGGTGAAGTGGTTCATGTAGTTGCCGCTGAAGGTGAGGGTGACGATGCGGCCGCTGTGGTCGACGCCCGCGTAGTTGCCCTCGGCCGGCAGCACCGACTTGGCGTCGGCGCCGGCGGTGACGGCCAGGGTCAGGCCGGTGGTGACCGCGATCGCGGCCAGGACGGCCAGGAGCTTGCGCAGCATGTGTTCTCCGTTTCGAAGGTACGTCGATGTGTGGTTGGTGCCGATGGACCGCTCGGTCAGGGCGCGTACGCGTACGCGTCGAAGGCCGTCCAGTGCGTGCCGTCGACCGGACGCCAGGAGCCGACGACGGCGTACTCCGACTGCCAATGACCCTTCACGCAGATCGACGGCAGGCAGGTCTCGAACTTCGCGTGGCTGACGGTGACGTTGCCCCGGTCGTTGTGGTCGAGGGTGAACGCGTTGATCCGCCCGCTGCCGAAGGACAGGTGCACCTTCAGACCGGCGCGGTCCCTGCCCAGGTAGGGGCCGACGTACGGCTTGATCGGCTGCTCGAGGTAGACCGAGAAGTGCGTCCACGAGCCGCCACCCTCACGCCACGAGCCCTGGATGTGCGTGTCGGTGACCCACATGCCCTTGGTGCAGAACCCGCCGTGGCAGGTCTCGTGCCACGCGCCCTTGGACACGTGCGCGCCACCGATGACCTTGTGGCCGACGGTGAAGTGGGACATGTAGTTGCCGCCGAAGGACAGCGTGACCATCCGCCCGCCGTGGTCGACCCCCGCATAGTTCCCGTGGGCCGGCAGGACCGACTTGGCGTCGGCGCCGGCCGTGACGGCCAGGGTCAGCCCGGTGGTGACGGCGATCGCGGCCAGGACGGCCAGCAGCTTGCGCAGCATGAGTAGAGCTCTCCGCTCGAGATGCGTCAGATGGACGCAGCCCCGAGGCCGCCGCCTCACGTTAGGGGACGGGCGCCGTTCACATCCCGGAAAGCGAGACGTATCTGGACCAGCCCTATGCTGCGCAGGTGAGTGAGACGCCGACCAGCGACGCAACCGCCCCGCGCGAGCTGGCCCGGCTGGCCTCCGCCGACAACTTTCGCGACGTGGCCGGCACCGGCGCCGGCTACCCCGTCGCGGGCGGCGGTCGGGTGCGCCGTGGCGTCTTCTACCGGTCCAACGAGCTCCAGCTGACCGCGGCCGACGCGGGCACCCTGTCGGAGCTCGGCATCACCCGCATCCACGACCTCCGCAGCGCACCGGAGATCGAGGCGCACCCCGACGTCGAGGTCCCCGGCGCCACCTGGCACCACGTCGAGGTCTCCGGCATCCCGATGGAGCTGGTCTCCGGGCTCGAGGACTCCGACGCCGCCGTACGCGTCATGCGCCAGGTGTACGACGTGTTCGTGCGCGCGCCCGAGGCCCGCGCGTCGTACGCCGAGCTGCTCACCGACCTCGCCACCGGCCCGATCCCACAGCTCTTCCACTGCACGGCGGGCAAGGACCGCACCGGTTGGGCGGCCGCGCTGCTCCTCGAGATCGCCGGCGTCGACCGGGCGACGATCCTGGACGACTACCTGCTGACCAACACGTTCTCGTCCGCCACGCGGGCGAAGTACCTCGCCCTGATCGGCGAGCACCTCGGCGCGGACAAGATCGCGGTCTACGAGCCGACCATGGTCGTCGAGGACTCCTACCTGCAGACGGCGTACGACGCGGTCGAGGAGCTGTACGGCTCGGTCGACGGCTACCTGCGCGAGGGGCTCGGCCTCGACGCCTCGATCATCCAGAAGCTGCGTGACCGGCTGACCGACTGAGGCCACACTGGTGCGGTGACCGCTGCGTCTTCGCGTACTGCGCCGTACGCCGTCCGCGAGGTCGCGGTCGTCGTCATCGCGCAGGCCGCGGCCTTGCTGGTGCTCGCGCCGTACTACGGCCCGCACCGCGACGAGCTCTACTTCGTGGCGGCCGGTCGACATCTCGCGTGGGGCTATCCCGACCAGCCGGCGTTCACCCCGCTGCTCGCCCGCGTCGCCGACCTGGTCGCGCCGGCCAACCTCGTGGTGCTCCGACTGCCCAGCGTCATCGCCGCGGCCGCGGTCATCCTGCTCTCCGTGCAGCTGGCCCGGCTGCTCGGCGCCGGCCGGGCCGGCCAGGTGCTCACCGCGGTGACGGTGGGGTTCTCGGCCCTGGTGCCCGGCCTGGGGCACATGCTGTCGACCGCGACCTTCGACCTGCTCGCCTGGACCGCGATCCTCGTGGTGGTCGCCCAGTCGCTCGTCGACGACCGGCCGCGGCTCTGGCTGCTGGCCGGGGCGCTGGCCGGAGTCGGCCTCAACAACAAGCACGCCGTCGTCTTCTGCCTGCTCGGCCTCCTGGTCGGGGTCGCGCTGGTGCGCGAGACCCGGCCGGTGCTGCGCACCCCGTGGCCGTGGCTGGGTGGCCTGCTCGCGCTCGCGATGTGGGTGCCCAACCTGGTCTGGCAGGCGCGGCACGGCTGGCCGGTCTTCGACCTGTCGGCCGACATCGCGGAGGAGTACGGCGGCGTCGGCGGGCGCATCGGGATGGTGCTGCAGGCGCTGGTGATGTTCAGCCCCGTGATCGGCACCGTCTGGGTCCTGGGCATCGTCCGGCTGCTCCGTCGCCCGGACTGGGTGCGGGTCCGGCCGCTGGCGATCGCCTTCCTCACGGTGCTCGCGGTCTTCCTCGTGACCGGCGGCAAGGGCTACTACCTCGCCGGCCTGATCCCGCCGCTGATCGCCGCCGGCTGCACGGACCTCGCCGCCCGCTGGTCGGCCCGCGGCGTCACGATCGCCGGCGCGGTCCTGGTCGCCTCCGCCGCGGTCGCCTACCCGGCGGTGGTCCCGGTGGTGCCGGCATCGACGTTCGCCGGGTCGTTCTGGGCCGACGTCAACGACGTACAGGGCGACACGATCGGCTGGCCCGAATACACCGACCAGGTGCGCGCCGTGGTCGACGACCTGAGCCCCGAGGAGCGCCGTACGGCGGTCATCTTCACCAGCAACTACGGCGAGGCCGGGGCCATGTCCTGGTACGACGTCGGGCTCCCGGTCTACAGCGGCCACAACGGCTACCGGAGCTGGGGGCCGCCCGCCGACGACGCCGTGCCGGTCGTGCTCGTCCTCCAGGGCTCACCGGACGCCGGGTTCGAGGGCTGCGAGCTGAAGGACCGCCTGCGCAACCACGACGGGGTCGACAACGAGGAGGTCGGCGCCGGCGTGTGGGTCTGCGACGGACCACGCGGATCGTGGTCGCAGGCCTGGAAGGGCCTGGTGCACTACGACGCGTGATCGGCGCCGTCGTCCGGTTCCGCCTGGACCAGACGCAGCGCCTGGGTGTCGGTGAACGTGACCTCGACGGTCTCGAAACCCTTGTGGCGCTGGGCTCTCGCGTAGCCGATGTAGGCCCGGCGGTCGGCGTCGGTGAGCTCGACCTTGTCGGTGAACGGCGTCAGCAGCGCCCGCGGCCACAGGCGTCGCTCCAGGACGACGTTCACCTCGATGCCGAACACCCCGGCTGCCGCCGTCAGCCAGATGAGACCGATCAGACCGAGGACCAGCGCGAAGGTCTGGTTCATGCCGACCGTCTCGCCGATGACGTTGGTGACGTAGATGGTGCCGATCTTCTGCAGGCCGATCCAGAGCAGCGAGGCGGTCACCGCGCCGGGGATGGAGCCGCGCCAGATGTTGTGGCTCCGAGCGGCACCGACCCGGAACAGCGCCGTGAGCACGACGGTGTTGGTCACCACGGTGATCAACGTGATCGGCCACTTGTACGACGACACCGTCTCGCCGAGCACCTCGGTGTTCGCCGCCAGCGTGGAGAGCACCGAGATGGTGAGCACCGCGATCCCGGCGGTGAGCAGCAGGAAGAGGCTCTTGAGCCGCAGCAGGATCGGGTTGGGCCGGCTGTTGCGCGGCACCGACCAGGCGATGTTGAGGGCGTTCTGGAGGGCCTGCCCGAGTCCCATCGCACCGTAGAGGGCGACCAGACCACCGATGATCACGACGGTGACCGAGCCCTCGAGCCCCTCGGGCCGACCGAGCTGGTCGCCGATGATCGGGAACTGGGCGAGCGCCGAGTCGAGCAGGTCCGCCTGGAGGTCCGGGTTGCCCTCGAGGAAGAAGCCGAGGATCGAGGACCCGAGCAGCAGCAGCGGGAAGATGGCGATGAACGCGTAGTAGGTGATGATCGCGGCCAGGTAGTTGCCCTGGTCGTCGAAGTACTTGTAGATCACCGCGATGGGATAGCCGAGCACCGACCAGCGCCGCTGGGCGCGATCCGCGCCGTCGATGACCTTTCCCACAGCCACACGCTACCGAGGTTCATCCTCCACGACCGTCAGGTTGCCGTCGGCATCGGTCGCGAACAGCTCCACGCCGTCGGTGACCGCGGCCGCGTCGGCGCCGAGCGCGACCGCGATCTTGTTGGCCGCGTTGCGCGCCACGTCGAGCACGACCTCGACGACCTGCTCGGGCGCGAGGTGGGCCCGAGCATCCGCGGCGACCTGCGGCGGCACGAGGTACGGCGTCCAGATCATCGCGTCGGTGAGCGCGAGTGCCGCCTTCGTCGCAGCGGGCAGATCGCTGTCGGCGTAGTCGTCGACGGCCGCGAACATCGCCTCGTCCGCGCCCGCGCCGATGGCCGCGACCGACCGCCGCGACTTGCACAGCCGGCACTCGTGCTGCCGCGCGCCGCGGAGCCGGATCAGCTCGGTGAGCACCGGGTCGAGGGTGTCGAGCCGGGCCACCTGCCGCATGAACTCCTCGATCAGCGGCCACAGGTCGGCCGGCTCAGCGCGCTCTCCCGACCAGGAGCCGCCCCCCAGCACCTCGCCGGACACGCTCACGATCCGCGGCGCGTAGTCGTCGACGTAGATGGCCTGGGTGACCTCGAACGCCGTCGGGCCGGTCGCCTCGAGGAAGCGGCGGCGCAGGTCGTCGTCGATGACCGAGACGTCCACACCGAACTGGTCGGCGAAGTTCTCGACGCGCGGGTCCTCGAGATCGATGTCCAGGGCCGTGCGGGCGGAGTAGACGGCGTCCAGCGCGGCCGCGACGTCCGGGGCGTACTGCTCGATCGGGTTGGACATGGCGGTCAGCGTAGACGGGGGGTCCGACGGTGCTCGCTCGGTCCGGGGTCGGGCAGCGTGGGCATCTCCAGGCCGGCGTGCCGGCCCACCAGGACCGCTCGCTTCACCGAGCTGGACCCGAACCGGTCGCGCACCCGGTCCAGCGCTAGGTCCAGGCTGCTCGCCGCGGCCTCCGCGGCGAAGAGCGGCAGCTCCAGTTGCTCGTCGGAGCTCGCGTCGACCAGGCCGGAGATGGTGATGCCGAGCAGCGTGCACCCGCGCTCCTCGATCAGCGGCCAGGCCGCGTCGAGGAGGCCGCGACCGGTCTCCAGCCAGGTGGCGGTCGACCCCGTCGACCGCGGGATCGTCGATGAGCGGGTCGCCCGGGTGAAGTCGTCGAAGCGCAGCCGGAGCGTGAACGTCCGGCCGATCCGCTCGCCTGCGCGCAGCCGCCGGGCGACCCGGTCGACGAGGCCCGCGAGCAGCGCCTCCAGGTCGTCGCGGCTCTTGCGGTGACCCGCACGACCGATCGCCGCCTGCGAGCCGATCGAGCGTCGCCGCCGGCCGACCTCGACCGGCCGCGGGTCGCGCAGGTTGGCCAGCGCCCACAGGTGCCGGCCGGCGGCCTGGCCGACCGCGGCGGTCAGCTCGACCTCCTCCCGCCGGGCGAGCTGACCGATGGTGCGGATCCCGTCGGCGTGCAGCTTGGCCGCGGTGATCGCGCCGACCCCCCAGAGCCGCTCGACCGGCAGCGGGTGCAGGAACTCCTGCTCGCCGTCCGGCGGCACCAGGAGCAGCCCGTCGGGCTTGCAGACCGCACTGGCCACCTTGGCGAGGTACTTGGTGCGAGCGATGCCGACCGAGATGGGCAGCCCCACCTCGTCGCGCACCCGCTGCCGCAGCACCGCGCCGACCGTCTCGGGGTCGCCGGCCAGCCGGCGCAGGCCGCCGACGTCGAGGAAGGCCTCGTCGATCGAGATGCCCTCGACCAGCGGCGTCGTGTCGTCGAAGACCGCGAACACCGCACGGCTCGCCTCGACGTACGCCGAGAACCGCGGCGGCACGACCAGCGCGTCCGGACACAACCGCTGCGCCTGTCGCCCGCCCATCGCCGAGCGCACGCCGTACGCCTTGGCCTCGTAGCTCGCCGCGAGCACGACCCCGCCGCCGACGATGACCGGACGCCCGCGCAGCCTCGGGTCGTCGCGCTGCTCGACGGACGCGAAGAACGAGTCGAGGTCGGCATGCAGGATGCTCGCCGACTCACTGCTCCGGATCCGCGCCACACCCCATGATCGAACATGTGTTCGATCAGCGCAAGGCGGCGGTGATCCCCTCGGCCGAGCTGCTGGCGGCGTCGAGCACGACCTCGACGGCCTGCGCCGGGGTGAGGAGCTCGTGGACCGCCTCGACCGTCGATCCGGGGATCGCGGTCGGCGTGCGGAACATCCCGTCGGTCAGCGCCAGCGCCGCCTGTCCGATGTCGGTCAGGTCGGCATCGAGGCTGTCGAGCAGTGCCACCGACTGCGTGAATCCCGTGATCGCGACCTGCGTGTCCGCGACCGGGTAGCGCCGTCGACCGGGCCACTCGGTCGACGCACCGAAGAGCGCATCGAGCGTCTCCCGGATCCGGGGTGAGACGTCGGAGATCCAGACCATGTCGACGACGGCCGCGGCGTGGTCGCCGGTGGCCTCGGTGAACCGGTCCCGGACGTCGTCGTCGATGCCGGCCGCGTCGACCCCGAACTGCGCGGCGAACTCCGCCACCTCCGGTGACTCCAGCAGCTCGTCGTGTACGCCGAGCGGCCGCACCGACACCAGCAGCCCGTACGACGTCAGCACCTCGGGGGCGTACATCGCGAGCGCGGCGGCTCCTCCGCTGGTCCAGCTGTCGGCGCCACCGTCGTTCGCGTCATCTGTCATCACCCTCGACTGTGACAGGTCCGGGCCCACACGGCCATGGTCCGCGGATCAGGCGAGCAACACCGCGGCGAGCAGGATGACCGGCACCGACAGGATCGTGCTGATGAAGATCGCGTCGCGGGCGAGCAGCGCGGCCCGCTCGTAGCGCGACGCGATCACGTAGACGTTCTGGGCGGTCGGCAGCGCGGCCAGCACGGTGACGGTGAGCAGCATCTGGTCGTCGAGGCCGAGCACCCGGCCGGCGACGTACGCCGCCAGGGGCTGCACGACCATCTTGAGCCCGACGACCAGGCCCAGCTCCGCCGGCGGCACCCCGCGCCCGGGCAGCGGACCCAGGCGCAGCGAGACGCCGTACGCCAGGAGCATGCAGGGCACGGCCATGCCCGCGACCAGGTCCAGGGGGTCGCCGATCGCGTGGGGCAGCCGGACGCCGGTGAGCGAGAGCACGAGGCCGAGGAGCGACCCGACCGTGATCGGGTTGGTCACCGGGCGAGCGAGGATCCGGCCGACCGAGAGCCGCGTGGGACTGGTGGCGACATCGAGCAGCGTCAGCGCCAGCGGCTGGAGGAACAGGAGCTGCAGGAGCAGCAACGGGGCGACGCTCGCGGGATCACCGAGCGCGTAGGCGGCGATCGGGAGCCCGAGGTTGCCGGCGTTCGCGTACGCCGAGCAGAGCGTCCCGACCACCGCCGCGCCGAGCTCCTCGCGCCGCACGACCGCGACCGCCCCGAAGATCACGGACGAGACCGCCACCGCCAGCACCATCGCCACCAGCCCGGTGGAGAAGATCTCCGTGACGTCGGTGTCCTGCAGCACCGTCACCAGCAGTGCGGGGCTCGCGACGTAGAACGCGAGCGTGGACAGGGTCCGCCGTCCCGCGGCGTCGATGATCCCGAGCTGAGCGAGCAGGATGCCGAGGGCGATCAGGATCCCGATAGTCGCGAAACCATCGAGGACTCCCGTCACCCCTCGAGCCTAGGGAGCGACGGCCTCCCGCCGACGCCGAGGGGTCGGTCAGTACGACTTGGGCAGCCCCAGCGAGTGCATCGCGACGAAGTTGAGGATCATCTCCCGGCTGACCGGCGCGATCCGGCCGGCGCGGGTGGCGACCAGCAGGCCGGCCATGCCGTACTCCTGGGTGATCCCGTTGCCGCCGTGGGTCTGCACGGCCCGGTCGGCGGCGTCGCAGGCGGCCTCGGCGGCGGCGTACTTCGCCATGTTGGCGGCCTCACCGGTGCCCATGTCGTCGCCGGCGTCGTACAGCGCCGCGGCCTTCTGGGTCATCAGCCGGGCCATCTCGATCTCGATGTGCGACTGCGCCAGCGGGTGCGCGACGGCCTGGTGGGAGCCGATGGCGTCCTTGAAGACCACCCGCTCCTTGGCGTACGCCGTCGCCTTGTCGAGCGCGAAGCGCGCCAGTCCCGTGGAGAAGCTCGTGGCCATGATCCGCTCGGGGTTGAGCCCGGCGAAGAGCTGGACCAGGCCGCCGTCCTCGTCGCCCACGAGCGCGTCTGCGGGCAGCCGGACGTCGTCGATGAAGACCTGGAACTGCAGCTCGGGGCTGACGATCTCCATCGGGATCGACTTCGCCTCGAAGCCCTCGGCGTCGGTCGGCACGACGAAGAGGCACGGCTTGAGCTTGCCGGTTTTGGCATCTTCGGTGCGGGCCACGACGAGCACGTTGTCGGCCTCGTCGACGCCGGAGATGTAGATCTTGCGGCCGTTGAGCACCCAGCCGTCGCCGTCGCGGCGCGCGGTCGTGGTGATGTTGTGCGAGTTGGTGCCGGCGTCCGGCTCGGTGATCGCGAACGCCATCGTGCCCGTGCCGTCGCAGATGCCCGGGAGCCAGCGCTGCTTCTGCTCCTCGGTGCCGTAGCGGGTGATGATCGTGCCGCAGATCGCGGGACTGACGACCATCAGCAGCAGCGGGCAGCCCTGCGCGGCGAGTTCCTCGCAGACCGCCGCGATGTCGCCGATGCCGCCGCCACCGCCGCCGTACTGCTCGGGGATGTTGATGCCGAGGTAGCCGTTCTTGCCGATCTCCAGCCACAGGTCGGTGGTCTTCTCGCCGGCGCGCGCCTTCTGGGTGAACCAGTCACGGCCGTACTTGCCGGCCAGCTTGGCGACCTGCCTGCGCAGCTCCTGGCGCTCCTCGGTCTCGCTGAATCCGACGGTCATGATTCCTCCACCACTGCTAGGACCTCACCGGACGCGACCTGCGCACCGGTCTTCACGTTGATCTCCGTGACGACGCCGGCGTACGGCGCGCTCACGGTGTGCTGCATCTTCATGGCTTCCAGGACGAGCACCGGGTCTCCAGTGCTCACCGTCTGCCCTTGCTCGACCGCGACCCGGACGACGGTGCCGGGCATCGGCGCCAGCAGGCTGCCGCTCGCCACCGCGTCGGCGGGGTCGACGAACCTCGGCACCCGCGTCAGCCGGACGTGCCCGTGGGCCGAGTCCACGTTGACGTCATACGAATCGTGGCCTGGGACGCTCACTTCGTATGACGTCCGGACGCCGTCGGTCTCGAGGGTGACCACGGTCGGACTGGCCGAGACCACCGTGTGGCCGTCGACGACGTACCCGTCCCGGGTGCCGAGCCACTCGACCGTCGCCTCCCCGAAGACGGTCCGCTGCGGCTGGGACACCACGTTGCGCCAGGCGACGGGGATGCCGCGCTGCACCGTACGGCGCGCCTTCGCCTGCTCGGCCAGTGCGATCGCCGCCGCCACGGCCTCCGACGACGGGGTCGTGCTGTCGAGCGTGCGCTCTGGCGCACCCTCAGCAGCACGACTCAGGAAGGCCGTGCTCACGTCACCGGCGAGGAAGGTGGCATCGCGCAGGATCTGCACCAGCAGGTCCCGGTTGGTGACCAGCCCGTGGATCTTCGCGCGACTCAACACCGACGCGAGCTTGCGCGCCGCGGCCACCCGGGTCGGCGCGTGTGCGACGACCTTGGCCAGCATGGCGTCGTAGTGCGTCGACACCTCGCTGCCCGACTCGAAGCCGGCGTCCACGCGGATGCCTTCTTCCACAGGGATCTCAAAGACCGCGAGGACCCCGCTCTGCGGCTGGTAGTCGGCGGCCGGGTCCTCGGCGTACAGCCGCACTTCGATCGCGTGGCCGCGCGGGTCGTCCGCCTCTCGGCTAGCCCTAGGTGCGTGTGGAGCGGACGACTCGGCTGCGGCGAGCTGCAGAGCGACCAGGTCGACGCCGTGCACGAGCTCGGTGACCGGGTGCTCCACCTGGAGCCGGGTGTTCATCTCCAGGAAGAAGAACCGCTCCGTCTCGGGGTCGAGCAGGAACTCCACCGTGCCCGCACCCCGGTAGTCGATCGCCTCAGCCGCCTTGCGCGCCGCGTCGTGGAGCGCGGCGCGCACCTCGTCGCTCAGCCCGGGCGCGGGTGCCTCCTCCACCACCTTCTGGTGCCGGCGCTGGAGCGAGCAGTCGCGGTCGCCGTAGACGGTCGTGCCGACGACCTGGACCTCGACGTGCCGGCCGCGCTCGACGTACGGCTCGACGAAGACGGTGCCGTCGCCGAAGGCGGAGAGCGCCTCGGCCTCGGCCTCGGCGATCTCGCCCGGCAGGTCGGCCAGGGTGCGCACGACCCGCATCCCGCGGCCACCACCGCCGGCGGACGCCTTCACCAGCAGAGGCAGGTCGGCCTCGGTCGGCTCGTCGGGCGCCTCCAGCGTGGGTACGCCGGCCTCGCGCATGATCCGCTTCGCCTCGATCTTGGAGCCCATCGCGTCGATCGACTCCGGCGCCGGGCCGACCCAGGTCAGACCGGCGTCGACGACGGCGCGCGCGAAGTCGGCGTTCTCGGACAGGAAGCCGTAGCCCGGGTGGATCGCGTCGGCACCCGTACGGCGGGCTGCGTCGATGACGAGGTCGGCCCGCAGATAGGTGTCGGCGGGAGCGTTGCCCGGCAGGCGTACGACGTGGTCGGCCTCGCGCACGTAGGGCAGGTCGGTATCGGCGTCGGAGTGGATCGCCACGGTCTCGATGCCGAGGGTGCGGCAGGTGCGGAAGACCCGGCTCGCGATCTCGGCCCGGTTGGCGACCAGGAGTCTCTTGATCACGGTCGGAACACCCCGAATCGGTCGGTGCCGACGATCGGCTTGTTCTCGATGACGGACAGGCAGATGCCCAGGATCGTGCGGGTGTCGCGCGGGTCGATGACCCCGTCGTCGTACAGCATCCCGGAGAGGAAGTGCGGCATCGACTGCTCCTCGATCTGCGCCTCGACGATCTCCTTGATCCCCTTGAACCCCTCGGCGTCGAAGGTCTGGCCCTTCGACTCGGCCGACTGCTGGGCGACGATCTCGAGCACGCCGGCGAGCTGGGCCGGGCCCATCACCGCGGACTTCGCGGAGGGCCAGGTGAAGAGGAAGCGCGGGTCGAAGGCGCGACCGTTCATGCCGTAGTTGCCGGCGCCGTACGACGCCCCCATGATCACGCTGAGGTGCGGGACCGTGGAGTTGCTGATCGCGTTGATCATCATCGCGCCGTGCTTGATGATGCCGCCCTGCTCGTACTCCTTGCCGACCATGTAGCCGGTGGTGTTGTGCAGGAAGAGCAGCGGGGTGTCGGTCTGGTTGGCGAGCTGCACGAACTGGGTCGCCTTCTGGGCCTCCTGGGAGAACAGCACGCCCTGGGCGTTGGCGAGGATGCCGATCGGCCGTCCGTGCAGCCGCGCCCAGCCGGTCACCAGCGACGGGCCGTAGAGCGGCTTGAACTCGTCGAACACCGCGCCGTTGGCGTCGGAGACGCCGTCGCAGATCCGGCGGATCACCTCGCGCGGGTCGAACGGCTCCTTGAGGTCGCTCGGGATCAGGTCGAGTAGCTCCTCCGGGTCCTCGTCGGGCTCGGCGTACGCCGGGACGTCATACGAATCGTTGCCCAGGGCCCTCGATTCGTATGACGTCCCGCGCTTGCGCCAGTTCAACCGCGCCACGATCCGCCGCCCGATCCGGATGGCGTCGAGCTCGTCCTCGGCGAGGTAGTCGGCGAGGCCCGAGGTACGCGCGTGCATCTCGGCGCCGCCCAGCGACTCATCGTCGGACTCCTCACCGGTCGCCATCTTCACCAGCGGCGGGCCGCCGAGGAAGACCTTCGCGGCACCGCGGACCATCACCGTGTAGTCGGACATGCCGGGCACGTACGCCCCGCCGGCCGTCGAGTTGCCGAAGACCAGCGCGATCGTCGGCTCCTTGCGGGCGCTGGCCCGGGTGATGTCGCGGAAGAGCTTGCCGCCCGGGATGAAGATCTCCTTCTGCGTCGGCAGGTCCGCGCCGCCGGACTCGACGAGGGAGACCGTCGGCAGCCCGTTCTCCTCGGCGATCTGGGAGGCCCGGAAGATCTTCTTCACCGTCCAGGGGTTGCTCGCGCCACCCTTCACGGTCGGGTCGTTGGCGGTGATCAGGCACTCGACGCCCTCGATCACACCGATGCCGGTGACCACGCTGGCGCCGACGGTGAAGTCGGAGCCCCAGCCGGCGAGCGGCGACAGCTCCAGGAACGCCGACCCCTCGTCGACGAGCAGCTCGATCCGCTCCCGGGGCAGCAGCTTGCCGCGCTGGTGGTGGCGGTCGACCGACCGCTCGCCGCCACCGGCGACGGCCTTCGCGTGCTCGGCGTCGAGGTCGGCGAGCTTCTCCAGCATCGCTTCTCTGTTGGTCATCGGTTCCCCCCGCTGGTTGAGGTGCGAGGCGCGCTAGCGCCGAGCCTCGAAACCCCGTGAGCCGAGTACGGCGTCGGGCGCGGCTGATTCTCGGCTTGCGGGGTTTCGAGGCTCAGGCCTGGCGGCCTTCGCACCTCAACCACCGGAATACCCCAACAGCTTGGCGGCCAGGTCTGTCAGCACCTCGGACGCTCCTCCTCCGATCGGCAGGATCCGGGCGTCGCGGTAGTGCCGCTCGACCTCGGTCCCGTGCATGTATCCCGTCCCGCCGTGCAGCTGGACGGCCTGGTCGCAGACGTACGTCGCGCAGTCGACCGCGGTCTGCTTCGCCATGCAGGCTTCGGCGATGACGTTCTCACCCTCTGCGTGTCGACGGGCGACCTCGCGCGTGTAGGTACGCGCGACCTCGACCTGCCTCCGCATCTCGACGAGCTGGTGCCGCACCACCTGCCGGCTGATCAGCGGCTTGCCGAAGGTCTCGCGGTCGCGGCAGTACGCCGCCGTCAGGTCGAGCGAGCGCGCCGCGATCCCGTAGGCGTGGACGGCCAGCGCCAGCCGCTCGACCACGAACTGTGCGGCGATCTGCAGGAAGCCCGAGTTCTCGTCACCGACCAGGTTGGCGACCGGCACCCGCACGTCGACGTACGACAGCTCGGCGGTGTCGGAGCAGTGCCAGCCCATCTTGCGCAGGGACCGGTCGACGGTGAAGCCGGGCGTGCCCTTCTCGACGACGAGCAGGCTCACCCCGCCCGCTCCCGGGCCGCCGGTGCGGACCGCGGTGGTCACGAAGTCGGCGCGTACGCCGCTGGTGATGAAGGTCTTGGCGCCGTTGACGACGAAGCAGTCCGTGCCAGGATCCAGGCGAGCGGTGGTGGTGATGCCGCCGACGTCCGAGCCACCGCCGGGCTCGGTGATGCCGAGGGCGCCGATCGTCTCGCCGGCCAGGGTCGGCCGCACGAACCGGTCGACCAAGTCGCTGTTGCCGGAGGCAGCGATGTGCGGCAGCGCGATGCCTCCGGTGAACAGCGCCGCCATGAAGCCGCTCGACGCACCGGCCTCGAACATGCCTTCCTGCAGGTCGACCGTGTCGAGCACGTCGCCGCCCTCGCCGCCGACGTCCTCCGGGAAGGAGATGCCGAGCAGGCCCTGCTTGGCGGCCGCGAGATGGAGCGAGCGCGGGATCTCGCCCGCGTCCTCCCACTCCTGCAGGTGCGGCGCGACCTCACGGCGTACGAACTCGGCGCCCAGCTCGCGGATCACAGCAGCCCCTCTTGGATGTGCACGACCCGCGACCGCATCCACTCGCCGAGGCCCTTGGCCTGCGGGTCGAAGCGTGTCGACGCGGCGACGCCGTCACCGAGGAGGCCGCGGATCAGCACGTTGACGCCGCCGAGGTTGGGCAGCACGTGCACCTCGACGTCGAGGTCGGCGGCCTCGGGCAGCAGCTCGCGCACCTTGCGCGGCGTGATCAGCTTGGTCAGCCAGGTGACGCGCGCGTCGTACTTGTCCGACCCGTCGTGCATCACCCACAGGCCGAGGTTGGCGTCGCCGCCCTTGTCGCCGGAGCGGGCGTGCACGAACGTGCCCAGCGGCGCCCGGCGGGTCAGCGAGTCCAGCGGCGCCGGGTACGGCGACGGGCGCAGGCTGTCGCGGTCGTCGCCCTCACCGAACTCCGTCGGGTCCGCGACCACCTCGCGCCGGCCGTCGGCGTGCACGACGGTGTGCGTGACGGCCGAGCGGTCGACGTACTCCGCCCGATAGAGGCCGTACGGCGCAGGGGGTGCGGGCGGTGCGGTCATCGTGAAGCCGGGGTACGACGCGAGCGCGAGCTCGACCGCCGCGCTGGTGAACCCGCGGCCGACCGGGTCCGGCTGCGCGTCCTTGACCGTGCACCGCAGCAGGCTGGACGCGCCCTCCTCGGTGTCGGCGTCGGCGGGCGGCAGCGCGGTACGGGTCCAGGCGACCTCGCTCGCGGTCAGCGCTGGGGTGAGCTGCTCGCGCACCCAGTCGGCCTTGGCGTCGATGTCGAGGCCGGTCAGAACGAACTCCACCGTGTTGCGCCACCCGCCCAGCTCGTTGACGCAGACCTTGAGCAGCTCGGGCGGCGCCTCGCCGCGCACGCCGGACACGGAGA
>Ga0190274_10000114_pt1 | contig 55110 bp, 84 predicted proteins | sample Popmic531T_FD_133002 | JGI IMG/M metagenome (GOLD analysis project Ga0190274, IMG submission 133002) | Populus adjacent soil microbial communities from riparian zone of Yellowstone River, Montana, USA - 531 T | ecosystem: Environmental > Terrestrial > Soil > Riparian zone | place: USA: Montana...
GAATCAAAGACGAGACGGGTAGACGGAGAGAACCATGCGACATTGGTGGATCCGAGCCGCCCAGGGGGGAGGGCACCTTGTTCCGGGGGAGGGGTGGGGGGTAAGGTGGGGGGATGAGGAGAGAGAGCGAAGAGAAGCTCACCCGCCAGGGGGAGGAGATGTTGTCCACCTTCCTGGCTTACGTGGACGGTTACCGCATGGGCCTCCAGGACTGCCAGGGCGACCTGGACCGCGTCATGGAGGCCGAGGGTGTCGGGCTGACCGGACTACAGGTGGCAGCGGCACTGTCCGCCCGGATCGCCCAGTCCGACACTGAGGCCAAGCGGACCCAGGAAGGGTTCCTTGCCCGCCGACAGTTGATGACGTCCAGGGACGACGACCAGGAGTACCGCGACGCCTACCGCGCCATGGAGATCCAGTCGGGGGACACGTGATGAGGGTCCTGGTGGCCGGGTCACGCACGTGGGGTGACGAGGAGAGCGTCAACCGGGTCCTGCAATGGGCCTACGGGCTGGCGGTCGCGTCGGGCCGGTGGCAGTTCACCGTCGTGGAGGGTTGCTGCCCGACTGGCGCGGACCGCCACGCCACGAACTGGGTGACCAGGCATGCGGGCAAGTGGAACGTGGTCCCGATGAGCCTGGAGCACCACCCGCCCAAGGGTCACGGGTCGCTGTACCTGAAGCAGCGCAACGTGGGGATGGCGGACTCCAGGCCGGACCTGGCGTTCGTGTTCATGAAGGGCCAGACCCCGGGCAGTATGCACATGATCGATGAGTTGGCGCTTCGTGGGGTAACCACCTATGTGGTCCCATGGACGAAGTGAGAGGAGGGGCAACCATGTCCCAGTGGACCAAGAGCACGCACAGCACCACCGACGTGACCTGCCTGGAGGTGAGTCCCCGTTGGGTGAAGTCCTCGCGGTCGGCGAACCAGGGCCAGTGCGTGGAGGCGTCCAGGCCGACCGATCAGGTCGTGGCGGTCCGTGACAGCAAGGAGCAGCACCCGGGGGGCACCGTCCTGGTGTTCACCGGCAACGAGTGGACCACCTTCGTCGAGGGTGTCAAGGGAGGCGACTTTGACTAGCAAGCACACTGCCTGGGTCGACTGGGACGGTGCCGTGTGGCGTAAGTCCACGCGGTCCGGTCCGTGGACCGACAACTGTGTCGAGGTGGCGTTCGTCGAGGGCCTGATCGGCGTACGCGACAGCAAGGACTTCACCAAGGGTGTCCTCGTGTTCACCCGGGGTGAGTGGGACGCGTTCGTGGCCGGTGCCAAGGACGGGGAGTTCGACCTCGCATGAGTGACGGGCCATGTGGCCCGTGGGAGGGGTCGCCGGGGACCGTGTCCCTGGCGACCTTCCATTTGATGGGGCCAGACGTGTACATGTACGACCATGACGGAGAACTCAGACTCATTGCTCGTGCGCAGATACGATCGGTGGTCAACGAGTTGATTCAGAGAGGGAGGGACACCCATGGGGTGGCAGGAGGAACTACGTAAGGAACTGGACCAACTGGATGACGTGGAGGCGTTCGTGGCGTCAGGGGAGTGGATTTCCCAGATCACCCACGAGATCCTCCCCCAGTTGTGCCGTGCCCGTCGCCTTGCGGTCGTCGGTGTCCTGGGGCGTGAGGACTGGGACGCGCAGAAGCTCGCTGACAGTGTGGGCTCCCGGCGTACCACGATCATGCGGCTGGCCGAGGACGGTCGGGCGATGATGCGCGCCGAGCAGCGTGCGGCATGAGCGACTGGCTGGCCGCGACCCTCGGTGTGGTGTGCGGGGCGGCGTGCCTGGCCGCAGCCGTGGTGGTGTGCGCCGTGGCCCTGTACAAGCGCTCGGGTCGGCAGAAGTGACATGCCCGCCTACCGGGGCAGGGGACGGCGGTGCCCGCACTGCCACAAGGGGCTCTACCGCACGTACCGCATAGCCCACCACGCCATGATGCGGCTACCGGTACGCGGTCGGGTGTACTGGCACCCTGAGGGTGGCGGCTACTGCATCACCTCGATCGACTCTTCCGAGTACGACCGACGCCGGGCCGGAGCCATCGACACCCCTCCAGGTGTATAGTTAAGATGTGACACGGGGCTCACAGCCTCCCGGGGGCGGTCGTAGACGCACAGCCAAGTCGCGGCCGACTCCTGGGTCACCATGAGGAGAGGGGAGGGGGACCTGAATGCCGTCCAAGTGCACCAGGTCCAGCCAGTTGCAGCACTTCGGGTGTCCCGCGTGCCACCCACCAGGGGTGGCCGACAAGTTCCGGTCCCTGTGCCACGTCGTGGTGACCGCCACGTCACAGGACCCGTCCGACGCCATCGGTGACCGGGTCGCCAAGCCCGAGGACTGCATCGTGTGCACGTCCATGGACTCGTGCCCCGACTGCGGTCGGTGGCTGTCCTGGCGGGGTGTCACGTGCTGAGCACGGCGGAGTGGCGGCAGGCGTCCGAGGTGATCCGTGAGGCGCACAAGCGTGGCGCGGACTCGGCCGAGGACCTTGACCGTCGCGGGATGCTGCTCACCGCACGACGCGGTAAGCAGATCCAGGCCAACACGCTGCACCGGTTCGCCGAGGAGCTACGCCAGTGGCGCCCGGACGAACTGCTACGCAAGGTCCACACCGGGCCGTGGACGCCAGCGGAGATGCTGACCGCTGTGCACATGTTCCTGGACGAGTACATGCAGGCACTGAGCGAGGAGGAGACGTGAGCGCACACGACGAACTGGTCAAGTTGTACCAACTTACCCCCGAGGAGGGCCTGGACTTCCGCATTGATGATGAGGCGGTCCTGCCGGAACCGGTCGGGGACATCCGGTTGGGTGCCTGGTTCGGTGAAGCGGACCTGAAGCGGGCCATCGTGGCCCGGGTGGCCTGGCACCGGGAGCAGGACCTGCTCGTCCAGGGCACCTACCAGGAACCCTGGAGGGACGGTACCAAGTTCAAGGGATGCCTGGTCGGGTGCGCCCTGCCACTGGTCAGCGAGCACTGGATCCTTGACAGGGACCATGTCGGTGCCACGTCCCAGTGGCACGTGGTCATGGAGCGGTTCCTGAACATCCCCGTCGAGATCGGCCTGCTCCTGGACGACGTGTTCGAGGAGTCGTTCGAAGGGGACGCTCCGGACTACGCGGTGGAACTGCTCAACGCCATCCCGGTCGGCGCGGACCTGTCCCGCGAGGACCTGTGGACGGAACTGGAGCAGGAGTGGCACCGCGAGGAGCCGGACCTGCTCATCAAGGCCCTGTCCAACCTGCCCCTGGTGACGCGATGACGTTCCTGTGGGAGGAGACGCAGCCGCAGCCCCGCCTGTACGAGTGCGGGCACTGCGGCCGGATGACCGGCGACTACGAGGGTGGCAGTGCCCAGTACAACTGGACCCACCTGTGCCACCCGAACACGGATACCCGCCCCGACTGCTACCGCCTGGTCAGCATGGAGCACCACCACGTCCCGTGCGACCACGACGAGTGCGTCGCCGACCGTGCCGAGCGTGGGCTGTGAGGGGCTTCGTGGTCACGGCGGGCGCTGCGCTGCTCAGCGTCTTCGCCAACGGCTACCTGTTCATGCTCCTGGTCGGTCTGGTCCACAACCGGTGGCTGCCGGTCGTGCCGACCATCGGGTACTGGACCGCTACCGGGTTGGTGGCTCTGGCCACCGGCATCTGGGGGATGCCCGGGAAGGGGAAGGAGTCATGAGCAACTCAGACAAGCGGTTCGTGGCCATGTGTGTCGGGATCGCGTCCCTGGTGACCCTGGTCGTGTCCACCCTGGTCATCATCTCGGACTGGAGGACGATCCTGGTGTCGGGCGCTGGCCTGGTCATCGGGTTCCTGGTCCTCAACGGGTTCATGGCCGCGCTGGACTGGGTCAGCCACAAGGTGTGGCCATCGGAGAAGGAGCGGTGACATGGTCCCGGACCTGCGCTGTGACCACTTCGAACGGTGCGGCAACTCGCGGATGGCAGTCAACGACAAGGACTACACGTACCTGGTGGCCAGGGCAGCCGGCTGGCACATCCTGGACGGGGTAACGCAGGGTGGCTCCCCGATCCTGGCCGTCCTGTGTCCCGACTGCGCTGGCAACGGACGCTACGTGCGTCCCAGGGCACCGAAGCACCTGGACGGCGAACAGCAATTGTTCTAGATGTATCGATGTAATGACGGAGGGGGGAATGGTGGGCGAAGACGAGGTCCCAGGCATGATCGGGATCATCCTGGTGGTTGGCCTGACCCTCATCGGGTTCGTGTTCGGCTGCTACGAACTGTGGGACCTGCTCCACGGCAGGACCAAGTGAGACGAGGGGGAAACATGGGAGGACCGATGGACGAGGAACCGAAGCCGTTGGCGTTCGGGTGTGCGGTGCTGTTCGTCCTGGCCATCTTCGTGGCCGCACTGCTCGGCGCCATCCAGTTGGCACGATGATGAACAAACCCCTGCCCATGAAGGTGGTGGTCCTGTTCCTGGTCGTGTACTTCGCGGTGTTCAGCGCCCTGATGCTGGCGTGTAGCGAGGACCCGGTCTCGGTACGGCCGGTGGACAGTCCAACGGTGGCCACCACCTCGGTCGCCCCCACACCGAACGTCACGAAGGTGGCCAGGACCAAGGCACCTAAGGCCACCTCGGAACCGGACACGGACCGGCGCTACCCGACTTGCACTGAGGTCCAGGCCGCAGGGCTCGGACCGTATGTGCGCGGGAAGGATCCCGAGTACCACTGGTACAGGGATGGCGACTCGGATGGGGTGGCCTGTGAGTGAGCGTGAACCCCGCCCCGGTGCGGAGATCCGTGCCGGGGACGGGGACCCCCGCCACGGGACCCTGAACGGGTACTGCAACCTCAAGTGCAACTGCGGCGACTGCCGTCGCCGTTGGTCGGACTACACCACTACCGCGAAGAAGGAACGGGTGCCACCACCACCGGGCGACGACCGCCACGGCCGGTACACCACGTACGGGAACTGGAACTGTCGCTGCGACCCGTGCACCGAAGCCCATGCCGACCTGAACGCACTGTGGCGTGAGCGTCGTCGCGCGAAGGGCGGTCGCTGATGTACACGGTGTACGTGGCCATCGGGAACTCCGACGACAAGCTGTCCCAGCCGCAGTGGTCCAAGTTCTGGCGGGCCGTCAACAGGTGCGTACGCGGGGAACACAACCACGTCCACTTCTCCGGGTGCTCCGACAGCAGGGAGCCGTGGCAGAACGCCATGTGGTGCGTGGAGGTGGCGGACGCACAGACGGTCCACGGTATGAGGGAGTATCTTAACAGGGTCCGTGTGGAGTACAATCAAGACAGCATCGCATGGACCTGCGTGCTCTCTGAGCACCTTGAGTTCATATCCGAGACGCCTGAGGAGGCAGTCAATGGCAGTGCCACAACGCAAGAACCCTGACGAGACCGTGGAGGTCCCGGCCGACCTGGTCGCCAAGTACCAGGAGGCCGAGGTCAACGCTTCAGCATGGGCAAAGATCCGCGACCAGTACAAGTCCCAGGTCCAGGCCCTGCTCGGGTCCGCGACCGCAGCGACCGTGGACGGTGAGCCGGTGTTCACCTACCGTCCCAGCGAGAAGTGGGCCGAGGCGCAGATCATCAAGCACTACCCGGACATGGTCCAGCACTTCATGCGCACCGAGCAGCGGGAGGTCTTCGACCTGGAGGCGTTCCGCATCCGCCACCCGCAGATCGCCGAGCAGTACCGGGTGCGCACCTTCCGGGCGGTGAACGTATGAGCCACCACGGCATCCTGGTGTGCCTGGACAAGTCCCACCTCGAACTCGATGAGGCACTGACCCTGGCGCTTGCCCCGTTCGATGAGAACATGTCGGTCGAGCCGCACCGTGACTACGTGCAGGGTGGCCCGGCCGACTTCTGGATGACCGAGTACCTCACCAAGCAGGGCTGGGACTTCAGCGGAGGTGACCTGACCTGGCTGCGGGTGCATTCGGCCATCAAGGCCACCTCGGACCTGGACGAGGGCGGGGAGTACCTCTATGACGAGGACATGGACCGCATGTACGTCATGTCCACGTACAACCCGCAGTCCAAGTGGGACTGGTGGTCGATCGGTGGCCGCTGGAGCCAGGCCCTCGTCACGGTCAAGGACCCGGACCCGACCCTGCTCATCAACGCGGTCGAGGGTGGCAACCACGGTTGGCGTCCACGCCCTCAGGCGGGTCGGCTACGTGCTGACGGTGCACGGATGGACCAGGTGTTCTGGGACGCGATGCGGGCCGAGCGCCGTGACGACGTGGCGCGGATGTGGGACGTGTGGGTGGACCAGGTGGTCGCAAAGACGCCACCCCTGGTCCACCGTTGGTCGGACCTGGCTGACCGGGCGAAGATGGGCGACGCCACCTGGGACGAGGTGCGTGCCTTGTACAACTCCCAGCCACGGGTGGCACGTCTGCGTGACAAGGAAGTCCTGGACGTGCTCGGCTACATGGTCAACGCTGAGGCGTACGAGTACGGCAACCGCGACGACGACCTTGAGGTCGCCTACCGTGAGGGCGGGCTCCAGTACGCCACCCTCACCAAGGAGGGTCAGTGGATGGACCCGGGTGACATGGGCTGGTTCGGCATGTCCAACGACACCCCGGACTCCCGGCACGTGTACTTCAACGAGGCCCGTCGCTACGTGGACGGCCTGGACCCCCATGACTGGGTGGTCGTCGTGGACGTGCACATCTGATGGAGGGGCGAGATGCGTACGTCCCCATCCTCACCTTCACCGTCCTTGGTCGACCAGTGCCGCAGGGCTCTGTTCGCAACCTCGGGAAGGGGCGCCCGTCCATCCACGGCAACGCTGACGACCTCATCCCCTGGCGCAACCAGGTACAGCTTGCCGCCGAACAGGCCATCCGAACTGTCCACGGGGCTGACGGTCTCCTTGACCGTCTTCTTGCCAGCGACAGCCAGCCAGTGTTCCCGGTCCTTGACGCGGTCTCAGTGGTATGCAACTTTACCTGGCCCAAGCCAACCGCAGCCCCCAAGCGACGCAAGACCTACCCAGTGTCTCGTCCCGACTCGGACAAACTGGCACGGGCGGTCCTTGACTCGCTGGGCTTCGCGGGTGTCTACAAGGACGACAGTCAGGTCATCGACCTGAGGTCGACCAAGTCGTACCCGAACGAGGGGCCGTGGGCGCTGCACGTGCCCGGGGTCAAGGTGACCGTGTACCGCATCGTGTGGATGGAGGAGGAGTGAGCATGGACCAGGTGTTGTTGGAGTCCGGGCAGGTGCTCCAGGTCCACGAGAGCGCCAACTGTGTCGGGGAGTGGTGTGCGGTGCACCGTCCCCAGCCCGGACCGTGGGAGCGGTGGCCACGGCACTGGGACGCCGAGGCGGGGATCATCGAGCGGGAGTGCCCGCACGGTGTCCGGCACCCGGCGACCGAACTGTACGACTGGTTCATTGGCCAGGGCCGTGCCGCTGACCTGGCCCACGGGTGCTGCCCGGACTGTGTGTGTGCGGCACGGGCGGGCAAGCGGCTGATGGACGGTGGCTGGGTCCTGGCCAAGCCGGACGCGAACCCCGTGCCACCTGCACAGATGGTCCTCCAGGCCCCGGACATCCCCGAAGGTCTGGGGGAGTCCACTACGTTGGAGGCTCTGTCCCTGGTCCGGGAACTCTGGCCGGACCACGGGCAGGAACAGATCATCATCAGCAAGGACCAGTGGACGCGGTTGCGCCGGGTGCTCCTGAACTTCCCGGCGCTGTGGACGGAGGTTACGAGCAACCATGGATGAGTTCTTATCCAGCCCGGTGTGGCTGTACGCGGTCCTGGTGACCGGTGGTTTCTTCGCAGGGCTGGCCGCCTGCGGGGCCGGGCACATGTACCGGCTGTGGGTCGAGGACAAGGCCAAGCCGGCCGAGGCCCTGGACCTGGAGGGCGGGTTCGGCTACGACGAGGACCGCGATGTCACCCGCATCATGGTGGGCCTGACCGGGGAGATACCGGTGGTCGCGGGCATCGTCGTGGAGGTCGAACCGATCCTTCGCGAACCACCTCTCGTGTTCCCGCTGGTCAACGCGACAAAGTCCGGTTCGTCCCGTTACCAGGAACTGTCGTACCTGTCGGGGGGTGGGTCAACCTACCCTTGGGCCGGTTCGTCGCCCCACAGCGCCGCGCCGCAGGGCGCAACACCCCTCCAGCGCAACGGCCCCGGTGTGCATCGCGCCCAGAACCTCGTGGACCACACGCAAGAGATCGACGTCAACGAACTCTGGAAGATGATCAATACCGAGGAGGGACTGGCCGCGTGGCAGGCGCACTGGGCAACCGCAAACGGCTGAGGGACGGGGCCGTCATGCCCCGGTCCCAGGTCGAGCAGGTCGAGTACGAGAAGCAGGTCAACTACCAGCGACGTACCCAGGCCCGCGACAACACGGCCTGGATGCGTCAGGAGTGGGCCGGCTGCGACTGGACCGACACCGAGTACGGGGAGATCCTCGCCATGCTCGGCCTGGACACTATCGACGCTGACGACCGGTACAGCACCGAGTACCTCGTGGGGAGGATGAAGTAGATGGGCAGCGACCGCAAGGACGACAAGCACGACGGTGACGCGTCGTTCTTCCCCATCGGCAACACGGACCCGTCCAAGCGTGGACGGTCCAAGTGGGAGAAGGACCCGCTACCGGCGAAGAAGGACCCCAAGCACCCGCACAGGAAGCCCTGACACTTGCTCATCGCGCAAGGCCCCGCAGAGGGGAGCCCAGGCTCCATCCTCTGCGGGGCCATCATCCTTGTCGTGTTCATCTGGCTTCTGAGGAGACTGAAGTGAACAGCGAGATAGTCGACTGGCTACTCGAACAGATCGCAGCGAACGAGTTCCCGGACCGGGTTGCCGTCCTCCAGGAGATCGTCCTGCTCAACGACGCCACCACGATGCGTCAGGACGGCCCGACCGTCACGGCGTTCACGGTGTCAGCCGGCAAACACGTAGAGGTGAGTTGGAACGGCTGGGTGGTGGAGACGTTGCCCTACCCCGAGTTCACGGCCAAGTACATGGTCCCGGCGCCACCGAACCGGACCCTGAGGCTCCTGGCGTCCCTGTATGACAACCGTCCCGGGTTCAAGGAGGAGTGGAAGCTGTGAACTACTCGTTCGATGACCAGGTCCGGGCGTGGTCGAACCCGCCCGTGGACGACGTCGGTTACATCCCGTCCGCGACCATGCTCACGTGGACCGACGACCACCTGCGTGAGGTCGTGGAGGAGATGCGCCGGGTCCGCTACTCCGAAGTGGCGTGGCGCAACTGGGAGGGCGGCTGGGTCAAGGGCCTGCGCCTGGACCAGTTGGAGGGCAAGCGGGTCCTGGAGTTCGGCTGCGGCGTCGGCCTTGAGGCCATGGAGATGTCCTCGCGGGGTGCCCATGTCGCGCTGTCGGACATCGGTGCCGACAACCTTGCTCTGGCTGAGCGGGTCATGTGGCTGTACGGCGAGGAACCGGTCGGGGCGTGGGCCATCAACCGCGACGCGCCGTACGTGCAGCGCGTCGGTACGGGCCTGGGGCAGGTCGGGGTGGACGTGGTCCACTGCTCCGGGGTGCTGCACCACATCCCGTACGCGAAGGACGTGGTCGACTGGTTCGCCACGATCCTGAAGCCGGGCGGGGAGGTGCACCTGATGCTGTACTCCGACCGTGGGTGGCGGCACTTCGTGGGCACGGAGCCACCGGTTGACACGGTCAACGACCCCAACTTCAACAACTTCGTCCGTATCTTCGACCAGGTCGGCACGTACGCGGACTGGTACGACGAGGCGAAGGTCGCAGCCCTGTGCGGCGAGGGTTTCACCCTGGAGGAGTACCGCTACATCACCGTCGATGACCGCTACTGCACGGCCGTGCTCAAGCGGAAGTGACAGGGTACGATAGAACCACACCCCTCCCTAACGGAAGGAAGTACATGCGCAAAGTGCTCAGTATCGTCGCGGCGACTGTCGTGGGGCTGTCCGTGACCATGTTCGTGGCCAACCCCGCCTACGCTGACGCCAACTGTTCCATCGGCAAGTTCTGCCTGTGGACCGGGCAGAACGGCACCGGTACCAAGGTCGAGTACAACCCGGCCCAGGACCACTGCGTCAACCTCGCAGGTGTCATCGTCAACAACGCCCGGTGGGGGTGGAACCGCCACACGTCGGCCACGTTCTACACCTACAACGGCACCAACGGCACCGGGGGCAGCGGCGCGTGGGGCCCGAACGGTGTGGCCGGTCCGCCGAACCTGTCGAACTACACCAACATCGAGTCGGTCTGTCGCTGGTAAGGCTCACCCTGTGCCCGGACGCCACCACGGGTCCGGGCACACCCATCTGAGGAGGCAAGCATGGACACACCAGTGCTGTACCCGGGGGACCGCATCCACATAGCCGTCTGGGCCAGGAACCTGAGCCAGGCAGACGAACTGAACCAGAACATCGTCCGGGAGTACGCCGCTTTCGAGGTGACCGCGTTCTTCACGACCACGGTCACCTCGGACGGGCCGCTGGAGCCGATGAGGGTCCTGGCGGTCATCCGGGCCAAGCCATGACCGGGGACACGGTCGAGGCCCTGCGTCTGGCCTACCAGGCCCTGACCCACATGGACCTGGAGTGCCGCTACCACCACGGTGACTTCGGCTACCTCGGGTGGAACGGTCACCCGTACACGTCCCTGCCACGCTGTGACTCGTGCAAGCAACCGTGGCGCGTGACCCGTGCCCTTCAGGCCGTGGAACGGGCTCTCGCCACTGCACGACTGGACGCGGACCACAAGTGACGTTAGGATGGGTGTGCAGCGTGGAGCAGTCCGGTAGCTCGTTGGGCTCATAACCCAGAGGTCGCCAGTTCGAATCTGGTCGCTGCCACTGTGCAGCCGTTAGCGCGGATGTTGGTTGGTGGAGTGGCACACGAACCCCCCGATGTTGCAGCGTCGGGGGGTTCTTCATGAACCGACCCCCGACACCCAGCCAGAAGGTGTCGGGGGTCGGTTGTCAGGGACTAGGCGCGGTAGATCGAGGAGATCTGGTTGAACTGCTCCGCGCTGGTCGGTCCACCCGGGGCGCCAGGACCCCAACTGCCACTCACTCCGGTGCAGTTGGCACCGTTGTACGTGTAGAACGTGGAAGCCGTCCGGTTGCGACCCGACTCCGCGTTGTTGTTCAGCGTGCCCGAGATGTTCAGGCAGTGGTCCACGGCGGGGAGGTACTCGCCACGGGTGCCAGTGCCGTTGCCGGTCCACAGACAGAACCGGCCACTCGTGCAGTCGCTGAGCGACGCGTTCGCTGGTGCGACCATGATGCCCAGCCCGAGGGCTGCCATGAACGCCACAGCAAGGATCTTGACAGTACGCATGTGCGTCCTTCCTTGTGGGTGTACCTCCCAGGGTAGTCAATGTGGACCCCCGTACACCACCCCTCCCCTTGGTCATGTTGACTCCATCATGTACCGTGGATTGCGAGGGAGGGGGCCCCCTCCCAAGAATGGAGGAGCACCTACATGGGTGCACTTTTCTGGACCGTAGTCATCCCAGCCTTGCTCGTCATCGGCGCCCTGGTCCTGTTCGTCAAGGCCCGCAGTGTCGCCGACGTGTGGGACATGGAGACCACCCTCGTGCCAAGGCTCATTGCGACCCTGGTGGTCGTACTCGGGCTGGCAATCGTCACCTTCAACAGCTTCACCGTGGTCCCCCCACGCAACGTGGGGGTGCTGGTGGAGTTCGGCAAGGCTGACAAGAGCCTGGAGAACGGCTGGCACATGGTGGCGCCATGGTCCTCGGTCGAGAACATCGACGGGACCGTCCAGACACAGTTGATGACCGTCACGGTCCGCCTCGCCAACCAGACCACCGCACAGGTGGACACGGTGGTGCAGTGGAACGTGGACCCCAAGTCCAACGCCAACACGTTGTGGCAGCGTTACCGGGGCAAGAACGACGATGTCATCAAGAACATCCACGACAACGTGGTCTGGCGTCAGACCACCGTGGCGCTCAACAGCGTCTTCGCCAGCTACAACCCTCTGGTCGTCCTCACCGGCGGCACGGAGAACCGGTCCCAGGCGGACCTGGCCAAGCAGGCGGAGGCGATGCTCAAGTCCAGCGTCGACCCGGGCATCGTCATCGACACCCTGGCCATCTCGCTGGTGCACTTCGACCCGGTCACCCAGGACAAGCTGAACGGCTACGCGCAGGCGTTGGCGGACACGCAGATCGCCACCCAGCAGAAGCTGACCGCTGACCAGCAGCGTCTGGCCAACGAGAAGCTGGCCGTCGGTTCGTCCAACGACCCGGGTGTCAAGTACCAGAACTGCCTCAACCTGATCAAGGACCTGGCAGCCAAGACACAGCTACAGAACCTCCAGTACGGCGGGCTGATGTGCTCGACCGGGGACAACTCCATCATCGTAGGTAAGTGATGGCCAGTTTCCCCGTGTCACGCCTAGCCGCAGTGGTGCCGGGCGGGAAGATCCACATGACACGCGCCGGTTCCGCCAAGACGCTATGCGGCAGGGTGGCTCGCTACCCGGTGACAAATGCCACGGACCAGGACGGCAACAACGTCACCAGCATGACCGAGGACCAATTGGTTGACGGCCTGTGCAGTCAGTGTGAACAGTCCTACGTACCCGCGTACGTGTACGTGTGGGGAGCGGTGATTGTCGCCCTGGTGGCAGTCCTGGGTGTCTGGTTGAGCAAGTAGTAGCATCGCGGTACACCGCGAGGATGGTGAAGAGCGAGGCCCCCGGCTCAGGTCGGGGGCCTCGCCTGTTGAAGGGAAGGACGACAGTGACAGAGACGATCGACTGGGCCATCTCCACCATCGGACCGGAGGAAGGTTTCCGGCCCCTGAGCCGGCTCCTGCCGGGGTTGCAGTGGGTGCGGGTGGCCCGACACACCACGGAGGCGTCAGGCGGGGTGGTGGCCAACTTCGTGGCCCCGCTCAACACCACCGTCCTACGGTGGAAGGGCCACCTGCGCACGTACGTGCCACTGCTGCGTGGCGTGGAGGACGCAGACCTCGGTGGCCCGGTCCAGTACGACCAGGTCGAGCGGGAGTGGGTCCCGGAGGGCTTCACGTGGGTCAACTGCTACCTGCTGGTGGTCCCCTACGCGGAACCAACCGCGTCTGTGATCAAGATGCTCCCGGCGAACGTGATGGTGAAGTTCCAGACCGGCACGGCCACCTCGCTCGTCACGACCTAGACACCCTCAGGGGCCGGTTCCGTCACATGGCGGTGCCGGCCCCTGTTCGTGTGTGGGGGCAGGGTGACCCAGGTGGGGGTGGGCACCTTCAGGTAGGAGATCCCAGCCGACACGTAGCAGACGCTGGCCAGGTACATGGCCCGGTGGTGGCACCACCACTGGTCGCGGCCAGCCACCCCGAACGAGAACTGCAACCGGTTGAACGCAGCCCCGTCGACCTGCGGTTCCCAGTACCACCACCGCTTGGAGCACTGCCGGTCCAGGCTGACCTGGACGGACTCGGTGTCCCCGTTCCACTGCCCGTCGTGGGCGAAGTGGTAGCGGCGGAAGGTGGTCACTACCGGTTCCTCCGCTCCTCCGCCAGGGACGCCACCAGCTTCGTGATCGCCTCAGTGTTCGCGGCCAGGGCGTTGGCGGTCTGGTCGGTGTGGCGTTCCAACATGTCGTGGGCACGGTTGAGGTTGCCGTTGGAGACCTCTTTGACCTGGTCGAGTTTCTGGTACACGGCCACCCCGAGCGCCCCGAGCGCAGGGACGGCGACAAGACCGGCGAGGGTCAGGATGATGGTGGGGTCCTTGTCCAGGGCGCTCAGGATGATGGCGCCAGCAACGAGGGTGAACACCGTCCCGAGGACCAGAGCGACCTGCGGCCAGCTAACGGACTTCATGGGGTGGGACCCTTCTCCATAACGGCGGCGGATAGATCCATCGTATGGGGAACGTGAAGGAATGTCAGACTGAGCCGACAATGGCGCACTGCCAAGGGGCTCTAGAGGTAACAGGGAAGTCGTCCAGGTCGCTGGATCCGATTGGAACTGCACGACATCTCCTCAAGCCGGACATCCTGACGAGCCTCAGTAAACGCTCCTCGTTACAGGACCACAAGTGCTGGTCACCGTCCCACCGGTCCCCACCGGTAAGCGCTTCCTTGAGCGTCGTCCAGTCCAGTTTGTTGTCGAAGTGCAGCCGACCGGCGCGGTCCACGTCCGGGCCCACGATGGCGATCCTGGCCCCGGTCACACACCGTGTCCACAGCACCATGAGTGCTGAGGCGACGATGTTCGGGGAGATGTGCTCCAGCACGTGCCCGAGGTATACTTGCTCCACATTGGACAGTTCGGTGGCCGGTGGCAGGTACAGCAAGGACCCCACCAGGTCCGGCTTCACGAACTCGTTGGTGGCCAGGTCCATGTTCACCCAACCCTCGGCCCGGAACTCACCACACCCCACGTTCAGTCTCATGGCGTCTCCTGCTTCCACACCGAGTCGGGTGACAGGCCCCCGTGGTTGTGTTCGTGGGTCGAGTCGATTGGCGGATGGTCATGGAACAGGACGCACTGCACGCCACTACTGGTCGACAGGCACTGCCGGAACCGGCACGACCGGCAGTCAACCAACGAGTGGTCCCGGCACTGCACCCGGGGGCGGGTGGTCAGCGTCGACAGCGGTGTCCCCTCGTGCGCCTCGCGTTCGTCCACGGCATCGGTGAACGCCCGCAGGCACCGCACGAGGTAGTCGGCCAGGACCCAGTCGGGAGTGTCCGTCCGGGTGTCGATGCTGTGCTTGTTCAGCACGGTTGCCATGTCCCGGTGCAGGCTCACGGTTGCCTCACGTAGAAGTCGTCAACGTCCGGGGTGCCGTAGCGGTAGGTGAGCGCGTACATGAGGAGCAGCAGCAGCGGGCTCAGGATCGTCCACTGCACCCAGAACGCGATCCAGTTGACCTTCCTCATGTGCCCTCCCCCACGACCGGACGCCCGTAGTGCGAGGCGCATGAGGGACACATGCGGATGTACACCCACTTCTCGTTGTCCGGCTGCGGAGGGTAGCGGAGCCGGACGTACACGGAGTATTTCTTGATGACCGCGCCACACTGCCGGGCGCTGTTGCAGTCGTAGTCCCGGCTGGCGTGGTACTGGTCCCAGATCTCCCTCACTCGTCATCCTCCCACCGTGGTTCCCGTCGGGCCGTGTGGTCGGGGCACAACTGCCGGTCGGGGTACACCGTCCAGCCCTTCGCCTTGGCCTTGTACACCCACTGCGCGTCGTAGGCGAGGAAGGTGGCACCGATGCACCGGTCCACGGTGCAGGTCACCACCACGCCACCGTTGCGTACGTCGATGCTCATCTTAACTCCAACGCGTGGGGTTGCCCGACGTGTTCCCGCCGTGGTGGTGGTAGTTGAACAGGCGCTCAGGAAGGTGTGCGATCTTCGCCCCGGTGTTGTTGACCTTGCAGATGAACCAGTAGTCCTCGCCACCGTAGGCACCGTGCGGGTGGGTGTCCATGCCATCGAACCCGCCGACCCGTTGCGCCAGTTCCGTCTTCACCATCACGCAGATGCTCACGCACAGTGGGTTGTCCGGGTTCCACGGCAGCCCGAAGTGTGACGGGAACGGGTCCGAACCGCCGATCACGTCGAACCAGCCGTACACCAGGTCCGCCTGCTCGCGCTCCGCGAAGTCCTGGAGGTGCTCGATGTACTCGGGCTTCAGTTCGTCGTCGTCATCAAGGAAGCACACCCACTCGGTGCGGGCCATCATCAGGGCGCGGGTGCGGTTGGCGGGGGCGCCCAGGTGGTCGTTGTCCACGGAGATGGCCAGCGCGGTAGCCGGCCGTGTCTGCGCCAGGACCGAGTTGACCGCCCGGCGCAGGAGGTCCTGGCGTGGCGGGATCGTGGGGATGACGACGGTGACTCCGGGGATCATGCGCGGTCCTCTAGGTAGATGAAGAAGAACATCAAGCGGTCCATCCTGGACCGAGTTCGTCAATCCACACGAACCTGGTGGCACCACCGTGACCGTGTACCTGCATGGCATCGAAGAACGAGTTCCACACCACAGTGGACGGACGGTCCCCTAGCCACCGGATCACCATGGTGCCGTCCTCGAACTGGACCCCGTCAGCAACCCGCCCCTCACCGCTCACCCCCGACACGTCCACGTCGCGTTGTAGGTAGAACCTACGCATCGAGCTTCTCCTCTCTGGCCTTACGGTCCGACACGTAGATGGCCATACATCCCCACGAGTGGAAGTCCAGGTGCTGGCTGATGCCCGAGATCACGTAGCCCGGCTTGTGCAACTCGATACGCAAGTGGTTCACGCCCATCGGCGCATCCATGACCGCCCTGCACCCGTCACACATGACCGCGCTACTCACGGCGACACTCCCTCGTTCTCCCCGAACCACCGCTGGATGCACGCCCACGCATGGAAGTGCAGGTCCTCGTCCAAGCTCATGACCTTCTTCGACACGGTGACCTGGTGCACCTTGTCCTGGTGCACGTTCACCTCGAACCAGTGCGTGTCGCGACCCTTCGCCCTCACTGTCACGTCACACTCCGGCCCGTCACAGTGCCACCAGTCAGCCATCACGGCGCCCCGGGCGCATGAACCTGACCCCGGTGACTTCCCAGCCCTGAGTGCAACCCAACACGTCGTACACGGTCGAGCCGGCTGGGAACTGGGACATCTTCTCGTCGGTCACCGGCAGGGCGAGGACATACACAGCCGGGCCCATGGGCATGTAGGTGTCGACCAGGTCCACGCGCCGTGACGGGTTGTTCTGCTTGATGAGCCGGGCGAGCATGACCCCGGGCGACCCGTCCTGGTAGTACACGCCGGGCTTGTACGCGGCACCGCACACGATGATGGGCAGGTCGAACACGCGGGCGACCATGCCGACCTCGGTGGCCATGTGGTCGAACTGGTCCAGGCGCCACTGGGCGATGTCATCGAACACGTCGGGGGGGCCGTCCGGGCCCATAGCGTCGCACACAGCGGACATGGCAGCCATGTCGCGTGGACGGCACGCACCCCCGTCGGGCATCCCGGCCCGTGGCACCCAACCGTGGTCACGGACCAGGCGCAGGCCCATGGTGACCACGTCGATGTCCGCGTTGACATAGTCACAGAGCGGGACAAGCGAGTTGATGTACTGGATCTTCATGAACTGGATGGCGTTGGACGCCATCTTGATGACCTCAGCCTCAGCGATGGTCGCTGGCACCAGCGGGAACATCTTGGCGAGGAACACGCTGCGCCACAGTTCCGCGACGACCCGATGGGCTTCGTTGCTGTCCGCCCCGACCAGTAGCGCGTAAGGGTCGAGCAGGTCACGCTCAATGCTGCCGAGTGAGATGAACGACGGGGAGTACACCAAGGTGACCATGGGTCCGACCAGGTTGTCCAGGCGCTTGGCGAACGTACCGGGGGCCACAGTGGACAGGACCACCACGGTCAGTGGCTGCGCCTTCACGGCGGTCGCAGCCGTGTTGATGTCGGTGAGCGCGGACTCCAGGTACGAGTAGTCGAAGTCCTGCGGCTTCGACCACCGCGACACCTTCTCCGACGTGTCCGGTGGGGTCGGGGTAGCCACACACACGTACACCACGTCCGAGGCTGACACCAGGTGCGTAATGTCCTCCGCGAAGTCCAGGACACCACGGTGGATCGGCTCCGGGAAGGAGTCCAGGCGGTCCAGTACCTCGTCCTCAGACTGGACGTCGTAGCCAAGGACCTCGTGGCCACCGTGGTAGCGCAGCACCTGCGCCAGGACCAGGCCCACCTTGCCCAGGCCCACTACACCGATCCTCATGCCGGGTCCTCCACTCGGGTGTCCGTGTACACGCGCACATCGGGCAGCGGGAACACCATCGCCCCACCGTCGTGCAGGAACTGCTGCTCGCGGGCCAGGAACGCGTCCTTGTGCCACCACGGCCCGACCAGCAGGGTGTCCGGTGGGTCCGCGCGCATCGTCTCCTCGCTCACGATCGGCACACCGACCGGCGAGAACCACTTACCCACCTTCTCGTCCTGGCGCTCCACGGCCTGACGGATATGCCGGTGGTCGATCCCTGCCGCCTGCCACAGGACCGCGCCACGCGTGGACGCCCCGTAGATGTCGATGCTCTGACCGAGGTCAGCGAGGTCGTTGACGAGGTCACGCAACTCTTCGATGTTGTTGCGGGCCGTGTCCGCGAACTGGAGGTACGTGCCGGGTAGGTGCAGCCCGTACTGCGCCTCCACGTCGTGGGCCTTGCCCACCGACCGGGGCTCAGGCCACTGGCTGTCCGCGTGGACCACCACAGTGCGGATGACGCCACCGTTGACGTTGGACCGCTCCACCTTGACGACCCTCAGGTTGTGGCGGTTCAGCAGGGTGGACAGGGTGTTGAGGGAGAAGTAGGTCAGGTGCTCGTGGCACACGTTGTCCACAGCCCCCTGCTGGAGCATGTCGAGCAGGTAGTTCTGCTGGATGACCCACACACCCTCGGGCGCCAGGACCGACTTGACCTCCGACACGAACCCGTTAAGGTCATCGATGTCGTAGAACATCGAGATGGATGTGACCACATCAAAAAGACGCCCGTCACAAGCCTTCGCCGTGAAGAAATCGTCAGTGACCACATCCGCGTGCTGTTCGGCTTCTACCTTGAACTTGGTGACCGGGTCGAACCCGTGACGGTAGAAGGACTTGGGGACGAACGACAGCAGGGTCCCGTCATTACTGGCGATGTCCAGCCATGAACCGCTACGGACGTAGTCCAGACCGGTCCAGACGACACGCTTCAGGTCGTTGACGATGCCCTCGTTCACACCCGACCGGAACCCGTAGTTGTCGGTGTACAGGTTCGTGCGGTCCACGGTGTGCGCCAACTGGACCAGGCCACAACCGAGGTCGCAGCGCACCAGTTCCAGTGGCGCCGATGGCGGCTTGGAACCGTCCGGGCGGAAGTCGGACAGGTACTGGTGGCCGAGGTCCAGGACCGTCCACAGGTCCCCTTCCCCGCACGACCGGCACCGCGTGATGGCCTCAAACACAACGTCTCCAGTAGTCCAGGGTGGTGCTCAGTGTCTCCTCGAACGGTACGGTCGGCGACCATCCGGTGAGCCCACGGAACCTGGCACTGGACACGACCGGTGCGACCGCGTTCGCGGACCGGAACAGCGTCTCCGCAGAGTCAAGGACCACGGGCCCGTCCGCCATGGTCACCAGTGACGCGAGAACGGATCTCATGGTGACGGAGGTCTCCGTGCTGACATTATAGACCGCTGACGGCAGTTCGATGGCCCGCACATAGGCGTTGACCACGTCGTGTACGTCAAGGTAGGAGCGGACCGCGTCCAGGTTCCCGTGCCGGACCGGTGCACCCGTCTTCTCCGCCAGCGCCACCCGTCGCGCGAACGCGGACACCGCATAGGTGCGCTGCTGGCCCGGACCGGTGTGGTTCGTGGTGCGGGTGACGACCACCGGGACACCGTAGCGTTCCCCGTAGTTGAGCGCGGACAGCCCGGCAGCCAGCTTGGACACCCCGTACAGGGACGTGGGCCGGGGGCGGGTGTCCTCGGTGATGGGGCCCTCATGCCCGTCGTAGCCGTACTCCTCGGACGTACCGGTCACGAGCACCCGGGCGTCCGAGCCGGCCTGACGGATGGCCTCCATCAGGTTGACCGTACCCAGCGTGTTGATGTTGAAAGCGCGTCGGGTGTCCGAGGTCGACTCAGGCACGTAGGCCAGGGCGGCGAGGTGGTACACGTAGTCCGGTTGGACCCGGTCGATGGCACGACGGACCGAGTCGTAGTCGCGGATGTCATCGGTGGAGTCCAGGGACACGTCGAACCCGCACACGTCATGGCCGTCACCCTCCAGGCGCCTGGACAGGTGTCGGCCAACGAACCCGTTCGACCCGGTGACCAGGACCCTCATGACTGCCCCCTCCACTGCTCCAGTGCCGCGACGACCTTCTCCACGTCCTTACCGCGCAGCGCGGACAGTTCCTCACCGTAGTAGTCATGGGTGGCGTAGTTGCCGCTCGTCTCACGGAAGATGTCGTCGTGGTTGTTGCCGGTCAGGTCTGCGCGGTCGTGGAACGCCTCCACGGCGGTCGGGTGGTAGACGCCTGCCCCCGAGGCCACGTCCGTGACCCACGTGTCGCAGTGCCGGGACAGGGAGAAGTGCCCCATCGCCTGGATGAGCAGTTTGTGGACCACGGGGAAGATGTTGTGCGGGGCCTGGTTGGTCTGCAACGACAGCGTGCCGACCGGCATGGACTCCACCACCGTGTCCCAGCCCTGGGTACGCATGACCGCGTCGTCGTTCCACAGCATCATCCAGTCACCGCTGGCACTGTTGGCCATGAAGTTGTAGTACCGCTCGAACTGGGCGTACCCGAACCGTTCGTAGGCCATCAGGTACCGCACGCCCGGGAACTGGCGCCACAGGTCCAGGGCGGTGTCCCCGGTCCTCGGGTCGTCGGGGTCCCCGCAGATGAGGACCTCCACGCCACCTGGCCTGTCAGCGGTGTCGTACAGCGAGGCGACGCTGCGGATGAGCAGGTCCGACCGGTGCCGGGACGGCAGGAGCGCGGAGATCATTCCTCGTGCTCGCATTCCTCGTAGTCCTTGGCCAGGAGTGCCTGGCGCAGTTCACGCATGACGGACCCTTGGGCCACGAACGCGATCATTATCCCGAGCCCGGCCAACCCGATCTCCCCGTCCTGGCGGAACAGGTGCCAGTAGAACGAGAACCACCCACAGGCCCACACGACGATCCGGCCAGCCATGAGGGCCCGGTCAGGACCGTCCGCCTCCCGCCACCACGTACCGATGCCCTCGTGCTCCTGGATGTACTTGCGGTCAAGCGATGACTGTGGCGCTCTTCGCTCGCCCTCGTTCGATGTCATAGGCACGCTGCCAGACCTCCGCCCATCTCCACGCGTTCGTCTCGTACGTCTGGCGGAACATGTACTCACGACCAGCCTGCGCCTGTTCCTTGCGCAAGGCGTCGTCATCCATGAGCGCCTTGACCTTGGTGTACCAGTCCTTGGGGCCCTCTGCCAGGAAGCCACACCCCGAGTCCTTTGCCAGCTTACGGTACTCAGCCCTGGGGGAGGCGACCCATGGGACACCAACCGACATCATCTCGATGCCCTTCAGCCTGGACTTGGACGCGTTGAACGCAGTGTTGTCCAGCGGCACGATACCCACGTCGAGCGTGTCCGCGACGGTCTTGGCATAGCGCTCCAGGCCCACCGAGCCGGTCATCTCTGGGCGGAACGGCAACCGGAACGCAGCCCTGCACCCCTCGTCCCCACCCACGATCCGGAACCTGTACCCGTCATCGATGAGCTTCTTGATGGGTTGGGACACCACCTGCGGGTCGTTGGGGTGGCTCCTGGTGGTCCCGGCCCACCCGAACGCGCCGGTCTCCTGGCGGGGGAAGGTGAGGTACGCGGACGGGACGTAGTTGTCCAGGACCGCGCCCCGGCCGTGGCGGGCGTATGTCTTCTGGAGCGCGGCTGTGGATGTGGTGACCAGGGTGGCTGCTTTGCAGGACGTGTCGGAGTGGCGCCAGGAGAACGGTGTCCCGGAGTCGTGGCGGTAGATGTGGTACGCGGCGTTGTTGGGGTGGATGTTGGACATGTCGTCGTCCATGTCCACCACGACCGCGACGCCATTCGACCGCAGGATCTGGATCATGCTGGGGATGGCGGGGAACGCTGGCCGCTGGATCACGATCACGTCCGCGTCCTCAGGGATCACCACCGACGTGAGCCGCTGTACCCCGTTGGCGTCCGTGGTCGTCTTCGCCTCGAACCCCGTCGTCTTGCTCGGCGGGATCACGTGGACGTTGAAACCGGCACGCTTCAGCACGTCAGCCGGCCAGATCAACCGGTAGTGGCCGCATCCATGCGAGTCCGCAGGGAGCACGTAGACCTTCACTGGAACCTCCCCAGGGTGTTGTTGCGTGGTTACGTCAGGTCAGGCCCCAGGAACGACACGTCCAGTTGGGCACCACCATCCGTGTCGGCAAGGATCGTCAGGTTCACGCCCGCGTTCTGGATGCCACGCACACCGATGTAGTCACCCACCACCAGGTAGGCGTCCTGGGCGCAGGACACCTGGGCGGTGCCGTTCGCAGGCGCCTGGACCGACGTGCCGGCCAGCGTGTTGATGCCGGACGTGGTGCCGTTCTTGTTGATGAACACCGACCGTCGGGAGGTGGCGTTCACGTCGTACACGATGCGGGCACACAGGTGGTACCAGCCGTCGACCGGGACGTTCCACCGTGACGGGTTGGTGCTTGCCCCCCACCCGCCGAACGGGTCGTACTCGGCTGACCCGAAGTCCACGAACGTGGCAGCACCAGACACCCAGGACTGGTCTGCGGTCTGACGTAGCTTGGCGACCTTCCCGCCGGGGAACGGCCCGGCGTCGTTGACCCCGATCACGAACACGGCCCCAGGAGGGATCAGGAGACAGGTGACCCGGGTGCCAATGGTCTGGGTGCCGGTGAGGAACGTGGCCTCGATCTCGGTGGCGTCCTCGTCCCCGTCCAGGATCACCTCGGTGGGTGAGGCGACGGAGGCCCGACGTATGGACCAGGTCAGTCCGAGCCGGCGGGCGTTCGAGACGAGCGCCTTCTGACCAGCAATCGCCGCTGTCAGGTCATCACCGGTCATGAGTAGACCTTACGCATCGTGTGACTCATTCCGCCGCCGGCTTCCAGGTCCATGGCCCATCCGAGTTCCAGCCACTTCTCGCCCTGCCAGATGACCACATCATAAGAGTCATGGCGGGGGTCCAGCGCGGTCACGAGGCTCACCCGTTCGGCCACAGTCTGCGTGATCGCCAGCGATTGGGCCATTGCGACCGCTTGGGCGGTGTCGTTGGCCTGGAGGTCCAACACCTCAGGGACGGCGAAGCCACGGTTGGCGATCGAGTGGGGGGCCGAGTCGGGGATGTTCGCGGTCCCGGTGACCGCAGCGGTGCCGGGACCAGCGTTGGAGATGACCACGTACTGGTTCGGTGCGGTGAGGGTGTCGTCGGTGTGCACGATCGAGTCCCGGTTGACGGCGTTACCGGCGTCGAAGTCGAAGTTGGGGACCGAGTCCGCCGGGTTGAAACTGCGGATGAACCGCAGCACCCGGTTGTTGTCGAACCACGGTGAGAACATGTCACCGGTCAGCGCCAACGCCTCCAGGACCTGTCCACGGTTGGCTCCCGGCCCCCAGTTCTGGATGGAGAACAACCCGTCCGTGGCAGCGATGACCTTGGTGTAGTCGAATGGGGCCAGGACCTCTTGGATGACCACGTTGACCAGCCGGTTACGGCCACTGATCCCGGACGTGACCTGCTGATCGATGATGATCATTTCGTCGGTCATGGCGGCAGCCGCCAACTGCCCGTTGAGGAAGTCCTGGCGGGGGTAGTCGGTGAACACGTACCGACCCAGTGGGTAGTCCACGCCAGCCACGGTCATGGTCACGTCGACACGGTCACTGGCCGGGTTGATGTCGGCCGCGTCGGTGACCCCCAGCGCCAGACGCAACTGCCGTTTGATCGTGCGCGTCGTGTCGTGGGTCAGGGTGGCGGTACGGATCGGGTGGATCTCCCCCAGTTGCTGGTTCGTGGCCCCGTTCATGAGGGTGAACCGGAACGACTGGGTAACCTGCCCTACGCCCGCGTACAGGTCGATGAACGTGTCAGCCAGGGCCAACTTCCGGTCAATGATCACGGGGCCACCGCCGGGTCCACCGGGAACGGTGTGTCCGTCACCTCGGCCACGTTCACCTGCGCCATGTTCAGGTGCCCTGCGGCCACCATCCGCTTGCGGTTGCCCTGCGGCACCATGATCGTCGCGTACCAGCGGTTGCCCAGTTCGTCACGCACGCACACGTACGGCAACTGGTCCCATGCCATGTCCCGGATCGACTTGAACCCGTTCGCCCTCGCGGCGGCAGGGATCCCCAGGGCGTTGATGAGCACGTTGCGGGAGAACGTCTCACCACCCCGCTCGACTGGACGGAACGCGGTCGGGAAGTTCTTGTCGTACATGGGCTGGAACACGGTCTGCTGACCCTCGGGCCACGCGAAGTCCTCCTGCGGGTTGCCGTCCCACGCCGACGAGTACGCCAGGACCCTACTGCCGTCCTGGCGGTAGTTGGACGACAACATGAGCAGGCCCACGGTGGCACCGACCACGCCCGGGGCTGTGGACGTGCCCGTTACCTGCGGGGACCACACCCCGGCGAAGTCGTACACGTTACGGGTGCGCCACCGGTAGACCGGGGGGACACCGATGCGGTACTCCCAGTCGGTGAACCCGGTGACGGCAGCCTGACTGCTCAACATGATCGTGGTGAACTGGGCGTCGACCGAGTCGTAGCGTTGCAGTTCGATGGCCCCGAAGTCGGAGGACTGGGCGGTGAAGTGGTCGAAGAACACGTTGATCACACCGCCACCGGCGTTCGTGTCCGCCGAGATGAGCGCCAACTGGTTGCCGGTCAGCAGGGAGTTGTCAGTGGCCATGACCATCCAGACCGGGGGCTCCGGCTGGGTGTCCATCCAGATACGGGCCATCACCTGGTTCCCGGACACGCGTGCCCGCATGTGGAACACCGTCGGGACAGCCCACTGGAGTCCAGGCACCGTGTAGCTGGTGACCGTGGACAGCACGCCCGCGACCCGCTTGTTGATGGAGAAGTCCACCGCACCCGTGGAGGACAGGATCACCTGCGGCCGGTAGTAGTTGTTGTTGTCGGTGCGACGCAACTGCACCCCGATGACCAGGCCCGTGGTGTCCAGGGCGTCAGCGGAGAAGTCGAACAGCACCTCCTGGTCCGGTGTGCCCACGTCGATGATCGACGCCATGGACGTGGCCGCAGCGGCCGGGTGGGAGTGGACCCCCTGCGTACCGTTGACCAGGTAGTTGGCTGCTGTGCCGTCCAGTGTCCACACCTGGCCCACATCGGTGGCGCCCCAGCTACCGGCCGCGACAGTACGGGTGAACGTGTCCAGTGACGCACCGGCCAGGAGGCCCCAGGTGATCCGTTTGTTGTCCATTGACCGTGGCACGCAGCCAGCCACCTGTGGCGGGCAGTTCGGGTCCGACACGACAAGGGCCGTGGACCCGGTGCCCACTGAGATGGTGCCTGAGGCCGGTTCGGTGGAGAAGATGACGAACGCGTCCGAGGCTGGGTCGTCGGTGGTCGCCGACACCATGGGGGCCCATCCAGGCACCCAGCCGAGGTTGACGATCGTCCCGGAGGCCGGCTCCCCGTAGGTGGCCGCACCGAGGGCGTACACGGCCGGGGTGCCCCAGTTGTTGCCCGGCACGCCAGACACCGCAATCGCCGAGGCGCCCAGCACCTCCCAGCGGTTGACAGCCATCTCCCCCGCTGCCGTCCAACGCCACTGCGGCAGGGACCCACCACCCATCGCGGCCGGGGTCCCGAACCGTAGGGTGACTTCCTTCCACCCGTCGATGACCTCCGGGAGGGCGTCGAACTCGTTGGGGGTGATCTGTGCCGTGGAGGCCGGGAACACAGCCGACGACAGGACCAGCGGCACCGTTGTCGACCCATACCGGCGGGCCATGAACCGGACCTGGCTGTACGGGTTGGTGCCCGTGTCCACGTCGTCACGGATCTCCTGCGTGGCGGTCACGCTGCCCCACACCTCCGCGCGGGCCTGGAGGCCGTACGGGTGGGCGTCGGGGACCACGCCACCGGGCTGGTGGAGGGTGAACTGGGGGACGATGTCGGTGGGTTCAGCGGTGAACGTCTTCCCGACCACGGCCAGGTCGGTGTACGGGTACGGGACCCGGGTGAGGGTCCCGGCCACCGTGGGCAGCGGGTAGAGGTGGCGCAGCGTACTGGCCTGGATGTTCGGGTTGACCAGGTTCGGGTAGTAGCCCGACGCCAGGTGGAAGGGTCGCATGGCGACGGTGAACGCACCCGGTCCGATGGTCGGACTGGAGGCCCTGGCCATGTTGCGGATGACGATCGAGTTCGTGGACGTCCACATCGTGGAGGACACCGTCCCGCCGACGAGGACACGCGCCTCGTCGCAGTACAGCACCTCCAGGGCCATGTAGCCCCACTGGGTCTCCGAACTCGCCACACCACCAAGCCCGGAGGAGAAGTAGCCGACCCGGATGCCGTACCGGTTCGCTGCTGTGGCCTCGAACCGGGCCAGGTCGGCGGGGACCCACGGCAGCACCTCGCCGTTGGCGGGACTGGTGGTGCCGTTCCAGAACGGGTTGAACCCGGGCAGCGCCACCCGGAACAGGGTCGCCCCTACCGCGCCGATGACAACGGACTGGGTGGCTGGCACGGTGGTGTCGTAGCGGGGCACCGCGTTGCCGCCACCGATGAAGTAGTTCTGTGCGTCGGAGGCCAGTTGCATGTTCAACCCGGCCTGCTGGAGCAGTTGCCGGGTGAGGATTTCCACGGCCCCGAAGTTGCGGAAAGCGTAGAGGACGTTGATACCGAGGATCCGCCGGCCGTTGAGCGCGTTGGCGAACGCGGCCCCGGAGAAGTAGGCAGTGAACCCCGGTGCCGTGCCGTAAGTGGCCCGGTACATCACAGACAGGGTGCCGGTGTCGTCAGCGTTGGAGAACGCAGAGGCGATGTTGGTGGCGTTGTTGAGGAAGATGTCCGCACCCGAACCTGTGGTGCTGCTGGCGTTGCAGGGGATGAGGACACGCCGGATCGGGCCCGACAGGGCTTCCTGGCCGGCCGGGTACACCTCCAGCGAGGCGGTCTGGCCGAAGTGGGTAAACCCGGTGCCCACCAACGGTTCGGGCACGTAGAAGCGGGCCTCGTTGACGGTGTAGTTGGCGGTCAGGGTGATCTGCTGGCCCCGGAAGTGGTCCGGGTTGCCCGCGACGAAGGTCTCGCTCTCCTCGCGGATCGGGACCCATTCCTGGCCGAGGACGTGGGGACCGTACGGGTTGTAGTTGGCCACCGCTACATCGTCCTAACCGCTAGTCGCATGTCCCGCATAGCGATCTGGGACTCCAGTTGCCCTGCCACAGCCCTGCCTGCCGTTGTCGCCTGAGTCTCGGTGGGCTGCTGTCCGTAGAAGTTCAGGTTGGTGTTGAACACGCTGCCGGCGACCTGTGCCGATGCCGTACGGATGACCCCCACCTGGGACTCCATGCCGGCTGCGAGGTCCTTGACGAGTGCCTGGCCCCGGTACAAGGCATAGCCGCTGCCGGACAGCGGTCCGACCTGTGCGGGGGACCCGGGCAGCCATGCGGTGATCGAGGCGACGATCGACTTCACTTTGCTGATGAGCCAGTTCTTGCTGTTCTCGATGCCGGTACCGATGGCGTTGATGAGTCCACGCCCAGCGTTGATCCCGGCGTTCCACAGGTCCCGGGCGATGTTGGAGACGAAGGTGCCGATGCGTCCGGGTAGTTGGCGGAAGAAGTCGGCGACGGCCTCGATGGCCTTGGCGAACGCGTTGACGGCGCTGTCCTTGAACTTCTTGAAATCCTCGATGCGCCGGTTTACCCAGTCCAGGACCTTCTTGTCGAACTCGATGATCTTCCCGCCGAGGAACTCGAAGAACGCCAGGATCGCCTCGCCAGCGGCCTGGAGTCCGGCGGTGAACAGGACGAACGCGTAGATCAACCCGAAGGTCAGGTCGATGAACAGCTTGCCCCAGAAGACGAGACCCTCGAAGAACTTCTGCCCGGCCGGGGACTCCAGCAGGAAGATCAGCCGGTTGAGGCCCTCGACCAGTTCATCGATGAGCCCCTTGCCACCGGCCTTGTCCAACTGCTCCATGAACGTCTTCACGAACCCGACCAACCCATCGAACAGGTTGAAAAGGGAGTTCAGGGTCTTGACCATCGAGTCCAGCCACTCCTGGAACTTCCCCGAGGAGACCTGCTGGGACAGCCACTGCCCGAAGGACTTGAACTCCTGGTTGAACAGCCGTCCCAGCCGCTCCAGGAACGGGATCGCTGCTGTGGAGGCGGCGATCAGGCCCTTCAGGAACACGGTCAGCGACGGGGTGAACTCCCCCAGCCAGCGCAGGGTGGCCGGGATGACGGTCTCCAGGAACGTCTTGAACGTGGGCGAGGCGAAGAACAGGGCGATCTGGCGGAACAGGAACCCCAGCGAGGTCGCCAACTGGGGTAGCCCTCCACGCAGGACCGGTTCCAGGGCCTGGAAGACCTTGGTGACGCTGTTGCCGAACGCGGCGAAGAAGTTCTCCTGGAGCAGCAGTTTGATCTGCTTGAAGAAGTCCCGCACCGGGAGCAGGGACCGTACGAAGTCCTTGGCCGAGGGTGCCAGGCCGTTCATGGCGACCAGCAGTTCGTGGGCGTTCTTCGCGGCGAACGCACCCTGGATCGCTTTGCCCATCCCATCGAACGCGAGCATCAGCACACCGGCCTGGAGCCCGATGGCGCCAATGAGGGCGGGGATGGTGGCCAGGACCGCCACGAGGGCATTCGCGGCCTGCACGGCTGCCAGGATGACCCCGACGAGGCCGCCCACGGCAATGGCGAGCACGGAGATGAGGGGCGACTTGCCGCTGACGTTGAACCCGGCCCCGATGGCGTCGGACAGTCCTTCACCGATCTGGGAGAAGGGCCCCCCGGGTCGGGACAGGACGTTGAACGCTTTCTCGGTCTCCTCGCGGAACATCTCCACGAACCGGCCACCGAGGTCACGGATGCGCCCGGACCGGTCGATGCGGAACCAGTCCCCATCGATCTTGATCTTCGCTGCCCGTGCGCCCTTCTCGAACTCCTTGATGACCCCGGGCAACTGCTTGCGGATCTCGGTACGGGTGCCCTCACCCAGGTGCTTGCCCCAGTTCTCGCCGACCTTCTCCATGAGGGCGTCGGACTGCTTGCCGATCTTGTCAAGGTCCTTGGGCAGTTCACGCCGGAACGGGTCAGTGTCCGCGTGCACCTCGATGTAGGCATCCCCGAGCGAGTCCGCCAACGCAGCCACCACCCTCCGTGCATTACAGGGGGCAGGCTACATAGGAGAGGCGCTGCTGATCACATCATAGACAGGAACTGGTTCGCGTCCATCGGTTCGAGTTCGACTTCCTGGCCGGGAGGGGGCATGTCAAGCTGCATCAGGAACGAGTTGACCTTGTCGTTCTCTCCGAGCGCACGGATCAGGATCAGGGTGGCCACGTCGCACCACGCGGCCAGGCTCATCGAACCGGTCGGCACCTGGCGCAGGACGAACTCCCCGCCCACCGCGTCCCAGGAACCCTGCACCGTCTTGACCAGGCGCAACACCACCCACCACGGGCGTCCACCGGCTGTGGAGATGCAGTCCAGCGCCAACTGGGCCACCTCTTCCACGGTGACCAGGCCGTCCATCAGGGCGTCCTCGACCACGTCCGGGTCCTCGCACAGGTCCGGGAACACCGCGTCGGTGGTGAAGTCCTCGCCCATGAGCACCGACAACCACTCATGAGCGCTCAGGGCAGGGATGACCACCTCATGACCGGCCATGCTCACGTTGACCGGATGGCACGCCAGCGAGGCAAGCGGGTCGGTTACCAGCTTGGGGATGTTTACCGGGGGTGGCGGGTTAGCGGCGCTTGACCGGACGGCCACGGGTGACCTTCGGCTTGGTCGGTGCCGCTGGCGCGTCGTCAGTGAACACGCTCATGATCGGCATGATCTCATCGATCTCAAGTTCGCCGGCCATCATCAGGTTGAACAGGTACTCCCGGTCATCGGTCTCCACGACCCGGTTCTCCAGCATGTCCAGCAGCCGGGCCGTGTGCTCGAAGACCGTCCGGACGTTCTCCTTCGACACCTGGCCCTCAGGCCCGACCATCTTCTCCAACCGCCGGACCTCGCGGTTGAGCAGCATGATCTGCGTGTCAGTCATCATCATGACCATGATCTCGCGGCCCTTGATGGTGATCGGCTTCTTCTCAGTCACTGATGACCACTTTCCATCCACGCCTACGTGCCTCGGCGACCAACGGGTCGGTGAGCCAACCCTTGGACCTCTGGCCCGGGTGGTTGACTTTCCGGAACCGTACCACGCGGCCCACCTTGCGCCAGTAGAACCGCAACGGGTACCCGGGTCCCCTGGGTCGGATCACGTGGGGAGCGGTGCCAGTGTCGGAGAACGCGGCGTAACGCAGGTCCGAGCCCACCCGGGCGTGGACCTTCAGGCCGGACGTGTATACGTGACTGGTGACCGAGGACGCCATCCGACCGGTCGTGTACGGACCGGTGGACGCGTTGATGACAGCCTCAGCGTGGATGCGGGCCACCGACTTACGCATGTAGCGGGTCGTGAGACGGTTCGCGGTGATGGCGACCTGGGCATGGTTGATGCGGATCTTCGTCATCCCACACCTCCCGTCAGTGCACTTCCTCCAGGTAGCCGTTCACGATCAAGGATGCCACGAACGAGTCCACCGCCACGTGACGGACCTCCCCGCGCTCCCAGTCGTTGAACACCTTGAGCGCCCGGACGTTGGCGAACCGCAGGTCCTTGAACGGGTCCACGATGGCAGGCTTACTGGCCATCAGCACGTCTCGCAGTTGGGGACCTGGGCTGCGACGACCAGCTTGCGTTCCGTGCACCCGCCCAGCACGACACCTGGGGACTGGCGGGTGATCACCATGGACATGCCGGGGAACGTGTCACCGTTGACCACGTAGCGGCGGAAGCAGCACGCGGCAGCCTGGAGCGCCTGGGCGTCATGGAAGCCCTGGATCGCGGACGCGTTCCACTCCTCACACGAGGGCGGGAAGTTGCCGTCCCCGACCGGGACACACCGCACGATGCCCAGTTGGAACGTGATGTTCCAGGCTGCCGGCGGACAGTTGCCGTCGACCTGGCGCACGATGTCCTGCTCCGGGAACGAGGCCACCGAAGGGAACACGTCACCGAGGCTCACGTACGCGAGACCCTCGCAGCACAGGTCCTCCTCCTGGCCCATGTCGTGGGCGACCTCCGTACCGACCCGGAAACAGCAGTTCGCGGGTGGGTTCGGGTTCGCGGCGACAGCGGTGCACAGGCATCCCAGCAGCGCATCGGCGAGGAGCCGGATCTGGATGTCGCTCATGCGATCGTCGTCATCCGTACGACCGGGTCATCCGGTGACGCTATCTTCATCGGGCTTGCCAGCCCGTACGGGTTGAAGTTCCTGATCACCTGGTCCACTGTCGGGACCCCGGTAAGCCCGGCTCTCAGTAGGTCGTCAAGTGGGACCATCTGGATCGTCACACCCTGGCGGGCCACCGACTGGACCCGCTGCGGCAAGCGGCACGCAGCCCCGGCGCAGGACTTCGCCCACTCGCAGGCCAGTTCACCGGCCGCGCGGAGCAGGATGCCAGGAACCTCCTGGCCTTTGGTGTAGGTAACGAACAGGGTGTTGGCCCCGGTGATGTCAGCGTCCCAGTCCTGGCAGGCGGGCCAGCAGGTGCCGTCCGTGCGGACCAGCCACTGGCCGTTGTCCACGCGCCACGCGTTGACCGGGACGATGGACCCGTTCTGGCTTACCCCGGTGGGGGAGATTGCCAGGACCGGTCCGGGCAGGTACACCTGGCACGCCGGTTCGCATGAACAGATGCCCGAGCAACTGCCGAAGCAGTTACGCCACAGACCGTTGAGGATGTAGGGGCGCCATGTGCCGTCCGCCCAGTAGTAGCCGAGCGTGCCACTCTGGCAGTTCTGGTAGCAGGGACGCACTGTGCGCTCGCAGCCACCGAACCGGCGCCCGGTGGCAGCCCACACGGTGAACGCGCCGTAGTCCTTGGCAGCCTGCTGTGTGGCCGGCGACAACCCTGCCCAGAACTCGGCGTCACAGCAGGAGACATCCACCTGCCAGTTGCAGGGGAGGGTGGTGTTGGTCGCCATGGCCTACCTTCCTTGCTCCCCCGGTCCCGCTTCATCGGGTTCCAAGCGCTGGTACGGGACCGGGGGGTATGGCAGGGATGCTACAGGGACGTGAGTTGCGTGCAACCGCACGCCGCTGTAGGTGGTGCCAGCCGGGACAGGAACATCCGGTGGTGCTGCGTGGACAGGATCGGCGTCAGCAGCCGTATCGGTGTGTTCAGGGTGCCGGCGTTATCGGACAGGTCCACGTTGTACGGGCCGGTGCCCCACAGCGAGTTGGCCTTGGTCCGACCGCTGTAGGTGAACGTGACCGTGTCGTTCTGCCAGGTGATGTCACCGAGTGTGCCTTCAGCGACCCACGGGAACAGGGTGTACCCGTACTCCGTGCCACCGGTACAGGCGACCGATGCCCCCGAGATCAGCGACCAGCCCTCGAACGCGAAGTTCGCGTTGGCTGCCGAGCCCTCCTGGGTGGAGAAGCCGGTGGCCCGGGTGAGCGCGGAGTCGTCCAGGACGAGCGGCTCGGCGGTGACGATGTTGAGCATCTCCGGGTCGACGTTGCAGAAGGTCAACTCCAGGTTGATCCACTTGAGGATCGGTGGGTTGGTCTCCTTCACGCAGAAGTCGCCATTGCCGTTCTTGACGAAGAACTCCTGGCGCTCCTCGTACTCCTTGGTCATGGCGATCGAGATGATGCCACTGGAGACCACGGTCGAACAGCCGGTGACCGCCTGGCCACACGAGTTGAGTTGGGTGACCCGGACCCGGGGCACCTTCCATGGGGTGTAACACACCGCTGTCATGTCGCGGTCTCCTCCGTCTCGGAAGTGGGCTCCTTGCGCGACTTTCCGCGCTTCCTCGGCTCTTCAGGCGACGAGGTCTCGGACAGGGACTGGTAACGCTCGTACCGTTTGGCGAGTTCGGCGCTGACCACCGCACCCGTGGTGGGGGTGTCGGTGGTCGTCGCCACGTCGTAGGGGTGGTCGGCCAGGTCCAGCAGGACCGCGAAGTCGACCGGCCAGATGGTCACCTTGTCGTCGCTCATTACGCACTCCCCGCCGTGGTGCAGGTCCGGGTCACCTCGACCGCGAACACCCCACATTCGACAGTGGTGATGTACATGCGCTCGGCGATCAGCATCATCTGGTTCAGGGCCTTGTCGAACGTCTGCCGTGGTGGCGGGACGAAGACCTCGGCGTCCTGCCAGATGGCCACCCGACCGCTGGCGTACATCCACTCGGTAGTGGCTGTGGCGGCCTGACCGGTGGGCCCGGTCCCGTCGTAGCCCTGACCGAACGCGTACGGCGTACCGAGCGGGGTCTGCTTGACCCGTCCGGCCTGGTCGATGAGGTGGTTGTTCGCAAGGTGCGCTGCCATGCCCGGTCGGGCGTGGATGATGCCCCCCACGATGCCGTTGTCGGCGAGCGCCTGCTCCAGCAGTTGTACCGCTGTCACGGGGCAGCCGGCCGAACCGAGGTTGGTGGCGTTACGGAACTGGCCGGTGATCGTGCCCAGCACGCCGGTCGATCCCTGCCACAGCCGCCGCTCCACAGCCCGCTGTTCGCGCAGCGACATGCGGGTACGGACCTTGCGCTCGGACTCCTCGAACGAGTAGCCGAGACTCCCGCACGTGTACGAGGTCATGACCGCGAACGCCTGCCCGGAGACGGCTGCCTCGTTGCCGCTGAACGTCTTCGTCCCGGTGATCGGGGGACAGTTCAGGGCAACGACGAAGACATCGTCCTCGCACGTGTCGGGGACGTAGGTGATGCCACTGGCACCCGCGTTCTGGTCCGGGAACGGCATGGGTCCCAGCGCCACGTCGAAGATGCCGTACTGGCGCTGGGGTGGCTGTGGTGTCTCAACAAGTAGAGGACCATTGATGATCGGCACCAGCTTCTCCTTCCTGCGTAGCGGGTCGGGGGGCCCGGGTCACAGGCCCCCCGACGACGGCTTACGCGCAGACGATGGTCTGCTGGTTGCCGGTCCGGCCGCTCGGGCAGATCGGCACGGTGTAGACCCGCGACAGCGGGCACATGCGGATCATCTTCCAGCCGGTCTCCGTGAACAGGTGGGTGACCTGGTTGGTGGCCAGTTTGGTCGAGTCGTACACCGAGTTCAGCGTGATCACGTCGGAGACTGCCCGGACCCACGTACCTGCCGGGTAGACGATGAACTGGAGGGTCGACGGGAACGCGGAGATCGGCGTCGCGAGGCCCGGCATACCGGTGACGGCGCCGTTGGTCGCGAACGCGTCCTGCCAGTCGTAGACGAACTGCGGCCGGGCGCCACGCTTCGCGAACGCGGAAGTGATCTCCGCGTCGGCGAGGGTGAGCGTGTTGGCGTAGTCGCCACCGTTGCGCCGCACCCAGTCCGCCCGCATCTGCGCGAGGATCCAGAACGGCAGCACGACCTCAAGGGTCGCCGACTGCTGCATCCGCAGCCGGTACTTGATGTCGACGGTCGCCATCTCCACGGCCGACATGACCTGGGACACGACCGAGGAGTCGGTGGACCACGGGTTCGCGGCAGTCAGGTTGACCGCAGTCGAGTCAGCGATGATCGCGGCGATCTGGAGGGCGTTGACCTGGTGCGCGGACGCGGCCATGGCACCCTTGACGAACGCTGCCGTGAACTCCGGGTAGCCCCGGATCGACAGGATGTTGCCGGTCAGGCAGAGGCCGGTGACACCGAGCCGGTCGTCCACGAAGGACGGGCACGGGATCTCCAGGCAGGTCTTGGTGGTGCCAGCGGCGACCTGGGCCTCGGTCAGGTTGAAGAAGCCCGTGGTGCCAGAAGCCGGACCGGCGAAGATCGTGCCGAAGTCCAGGCCCGTGTTGTGCCGGATGCCGCCACGCCGTGCCTGGACCTCAGGGGCGTCCAGCAGACCGTCGGTGGTGATCTGGAGACAGATCGAGTAGTCCGTCTCGGACGGGGCACACCAGCCGGCCGCTGCGACGAGGGCGTCGCCACTACCGGTGGACTCGATCTCCTTGCGGCGCATCTCGACCGCGTTCAGCAGGGACCCGCCCGGCAGCCGCTTCTCGTCAATGACGTTGAGCAGCTTGGCGTAGTCGGTGGCGTCACCGTCAACGCTGAACTCGTCCGGGTAGTTACGGACCAGCTTCGCCACCGGGTAGTGGTTCACGACCGGGGCGGCACCGGCACCGGCACCGTGGCTGGTGAAGCCAGCCGACCGGGCCTCGAACGCCTTGGCCACGTCCAGCATGGAACCGAACTCGGAACCCGCCTCGTAGTCGGCGACGCCGGCTGCTGCGACCAGGGACGAGAAGCGCGGACGCTCGATGGTGAGCACAGCCGTCGCGGCCGGGGTGTCGCTGTTCTGGGCGAGCGTGGCAACGGAGACCTTGGTGGAGGCAACCACGGCCGCTACCGGCTCCGGGTCGGGCTCCGCGTCAGTGGTGTCGTCCTCGCCCTCAGGGGCGGTGGCCGGGGTGTCCAGGGCTGCGAACTCCGCTGCCCGACGGTCACGGCCGGTGACCTCTGCTGGGACGGTGACAAGGGTGAACTCGTGCAGTTCACGCAGTCGCGCGATCTGCTCGTCGGTGACGGTCTCGGGGGTAACGCTCGCCTTGAGTGCGTCGTACTCGGCCTTGGCCTCGTTCACCATGCCGCTGAGAGCGGTGACGGTGAACTGCCCCAGGTTCGAGTCTGGGATCTGGAAAGTCATGGGGATCCGGTCCTCACGCTAGGAACTTGTCGGGTTCCCGGCGCGGCTCTCGGCTCCAGCCACCGGCAGTGCACGGCGCGGCTCTCGGCTCGGACCACCTGACGATCAAGGTACGTCCGAGCCGAGTCACATGTCAACTACCCTCTGGAGTACCGGCCCCCGCCCGCCACGGTGACAGCCACCTTGGCCGCGTGCTCACCCTTGACGGTCTTGGTGGTGCCGTCCGGCAGGGTCACGGTGAAGTTCTCCTGCTCCGCTGCCTCTTTGGCCTGCTGTTCGGGGGAACTGCCCCCGCCACAGTTGCATCCCATGATGGTCTCCTCACTGCTCGTTAAGGTCCCCGCCACCAGCGTCCAGGTACGCCTGGACCCACCTGCGACGTAGGGCCCGCTGCTTCACAGGGTAAGGGATCTCCGTCACGGGACGGTTGGTCCTGGCTGCCATGCGTCCCAGGGCCTGCGCCCTGGCGATGTCCTTCTCGGTGGGAACGCTCATAGCTCGAAGTCCCTCCCCCGGCCCTTGCCACGTTTGGCCTCGGCCGCTTGACGGGCTGCCCGGCCACCCAACCACTGGGCCCTGAAGTCATCGTATGTCGACCGGCCACCGTGGTCGGCCCACCACTGAGCGAGTTCCGGGCTGCTGTACTTGCGGGCCCGGTCCAGGCTGGCGCCCCACAGGACCAGGGGTGAGATCCCAGCCTGCACGCCGGCACGGTTCAACAGCACCCCGTTGGTGTCCTCTTCGGCCTGGAGCCACTGGTTGTGGACGTGCTCCTTGTACATGCGTCGCAGGGCCTGCTCCCGCCGTTCACCGGGGCGCCGGTTGGCGTCGATGAGACCGAGTCGCTGGGCGTGTTCGAGGGCGGTCGGGTCCATGTCCAGGTCGGTGTAGGCACCGCCGGACTCCAGGTGGGCATCCGCCTCGGTGTCGATGTCACGAGAGCGGGCCTCCAGCTTCTTGACACCTTCCCGGCGGGTCAGTTCCGCGTCTATGGCGTCCAGGGCGATGTCGCGCGCCGGTGACGGCGGACGGTTGAAGATCGACCGCATGGCCTTCTGGAGTTCGTCATCGGACTTCCCGGACAGCCACGTCGGGACCTCGCCCCACTGCTTCGGGGCCACCGACCCCACCTCAGGTGCCGGTCCGCCGATGCGGCCAGTCGGTTCGATGAACAGGGCGTGCTTGTCCTGGCCACCGATGTGGATGGCGGCAGCCCGCTCGCGGTCGGTGAGGACCTTTTGGTTGGACTGCGGGACGATGTTGACACTCGGGTCCCGTTCCAACCGGGTGAGGATGCGGTCCTGCTCGGCCCGCGACAACCCGGCCTTGGTCATCCGGTCGCGCAGGTCGGCGATGGACACGAAGTCCCCGCCCTTGCGCAGGTCCTCGTAAGCCTGCTTCACCAGGTCAACCTGCTCGGTGTCACTGAGCTTCGGCTTGGTGGCCCGTGCCGGCCTGGCTGCCCCCGGCTCGGAGACCCAGAACGTCTGGATGCCCGGACCATCCTTGATGGTGATCTCCTGGCCGTCCGGGCCTGTCCCGCTGACCCGCACCCCGCCACGGCCCTTGTACTGGATGGCCTGCTTGCGGGTGACGGTCATGGGGGTGGCGCCGGTCTTGGTGGTCGACGCCTCCCAGGTGCCGTCCGGGCGTTGCCGGACCAGGACCGTGGTGCCCGGCTCGACCCGGCTGGCGTTCGTCTTCCCCACGGCCATGCTCGGGGTGAGCCGGGCAGGGGCAGCCTTGGCGGGCGTGGGGACTGCCACCGGGGCCTGTGGCGCGGCCTCACGCGTCGTGGCGTCCTTCTCGGCGAGCTTGTCGGCCAGGAAGTCAACGATGGCGTCCTTGGTCCGGACAGACTTGGGGATCGTCACCTTCTCGTCGCGGGCCTTGGCGCGTAGTTCCGGGACCGTCTGGTGGATGAGCCCGACACTGTCCGGCTGGACCGCCACCTCGGGTGCAAGGGAGTCGGCGTACTTGTCCAGGAACCGCTTGTGCTCCGGGGACTCGTTACGCAGGGACGACCCACGTACCGTCTGCGCTGCTTTCTTCCTTGACACACGGTGCGACTTGACCGAGTCGTCCATGAGCGCGAGCAGACGCCGGGTCATCTGGTCCTTCGGTGGCGGCTCCCCGATCCGGGCGCCGATCTCCATGACCTGGGCGTCCAGGGCGGCACGCTCGTCGGCCTCGGCACGCAGACGACGCTGCTCGGCAGCCACCTCCCGGGACTTGCGCTCCTGGTCCTTGTCCCTGCGGGCCTGGGAGTCCTCGCGCTGGCGACGTTCGTCGGCGAACCGGCGACGCTTCTCCCGCTCCTCGGCCTGGATCCTCAGGGCCACTTCCTCGTGGGAGGGCAACTGCCCCGGCTCCGGTGTCGGCTTGGGCTCGCCCTTGGCGGGGGCCTTCGGGGCCTCTGGCGTGGCCGCTGGCGCCGGTTCAGGGGCAGGTGTGGGTGACGCCTTGGGTGCCGGTCCCGCGACCTCAGGGGCCTTCTCAGCGGGTTGTGGCTGGTCAGCGGGCTTCGCGGTCTTGCCACCAGGGCCGATGGACTCCGCAGCGACCGGTTCGTTGCGCTCACCAGGACCGGGTCCGGCTGGGCGTCCCTGCTTCGGGCGCACCGGCCCCTGCTCAACGGTCGGTGCCTGGACCGCTGGGGCCTGTTGGGGGGCGTTGGGCGCCTGGGCTGGGGCGGGAGCGGTGACCGGGGTCTCGGGGAGTTGGAGATCCTTCTCCTCCTGGCCCTTGCGTAGCCGGGTGCCGAGTTTCTTGGTCCGCTTGTTGCCGACCGACCCTTTCTCGGTGGCCACGGCCATCACGTAGAAGCCACCCTTGCCATCCGGGGTGACCTTGGTGATGCGCAGCGGCTGCTCCCGGTCCAGGACGACCTCGCGGGTGGGGCTGTCAGCCGAGGGGACCACGGCTCTCGTGCCAGCCGGGACAGCGATGACCATCGTGATGGACGGTCCCTGCCCACCGGCCAGCGGTGTACCGATGTTCGTGGAAGAGTAGCCACGGTCGGCGACCAGCTTGCCGGTGTACTCCTCCATCCGGGCAATCGACTCAGGCTTGAGTCCGAACGCCTCGGGCCCCACCACCCGGGACAGGATGACCTGATCGGGCAGCGGGGCCATGGATGCGTCCATCGCGGCGATGTCCGGGCCAGAGTCGTCACGGGCCCGGAGTTTCGCGTTCATCTGCGGGTAGTTGGCCAGCAGCCGTTCCATGAGCTTGTTGGCCCGTGGCCCACGCTGCTTGGATGCCGCTATGCCGTTGGTGTACTTGGCCGCGTCCTCGTTGGTTGGGAACGTCTTGGGGTTGAACCCCTCCAGGAGCGTGGAGATCTTCTCGATGGCGGCACCGGACATCTTGAACGAGTTACGGAACCGGCCATGCGAGTCTCGCGGGTGTTGGAACTCCTCTCGCGTACCCCACTCCCCTGCCATGTCTACTCCGGGTCGATAGCGTCAGCGCCAGCCCGTAGGGCCTCGGCTGTGGCGGCGTTGACGGTCTCCTGGTCCTCGGTGACGATCTCGTCAACCTTAGCCACGAGCGCGTTCAGCGTGGACACCACAGTGGCCAGGGTGGCGGTCACCGCGTTGACCAAGTCCTCGATGCGGTGCACATGGTCCCACGTGTCCTCCCAGGCGAACCGGGTCTGCACGTGGGTGTTGGTCAGGGCGTCCTCACGCCATGGCCGGTTGCGTACCCCGTAGTCGGGGTCCACGTCCCCCTCGTCATAGGTGAGGACCTTCCTGGCGATGCTGGTCTCGTCCATTTCCCACTCCTCCACTGTCTGGCCCATAGCGATGGAGATGTACGCCCGGCGGGCGTCCTGGCTACGGGCGTACTTGCGGTGCCATTCGCAGTGCTCATGCCACTTGTGGTCGGATGTGGCGACCGTGTTCGTGTTGGCCCGGAAGTCCAGGCGCCTGGCGTCCCCGGACCCCGAGTAGCAGTTGACCGCGTTGAAGTATTTGCGTCGCGGGTCCGAATGGTTGTCGTAGAGCCGCTTCCAGTTCTTGTACGACTTGGCCATGTCCGATGTGGACATGGACATGTCGATGGCTGATGCGTCGCTCTTGTTGTCGTTCGGCATGTCCGGTGGCTTGTCCTGCGACCGGGTGATGGAGTAGTTGCCGGACGGGTTGTCGTTGTAGGAGATGTGGTAGCCGCTGGGGTGGTTGCCGTCGCCCTTGATCCCGGAGCACACCGCCGACGGGTAGTCGGGCAGCGCCTCCCAGTCATCAGCGGCGTCCTGCATCACCTGCGTGGCACTGGTGCTCACTGGTCCGCGTCCTCGACCACACGCACGTCCAGGCGACCGTCGTCGGCGCCACGGCGCTTCACCTGGGACCAACCCTCCGCGCCACCGGCCCGCCACGTGCCAGAAGCCTCGTCGTAGGTGTACGGGGTGGCCCGGTCGTTGGACTTGTCCACCAGCCAGAACCCTTGCGCGGAACGGGACTCCGCGAACCGTCCGGTCCACGGTCCACCCTCACACAGGTGTCGGTACAGGGGCTTGTTGTCCGTCATCGGTGGCTCCCTCCTGGTCGGGTTGTCCGTCCCCGTCATTGTCCTCGCCCGGGGTGTCCTCAACGATGGAGAACCTGGCGTCCAACTGTCGGGTCAGCATGGCCGGCTCGCCGTAGACCGGGTCCACACCCGGTACGGCTGGCGGTTCCTCGCCCATGGCCGCGAACAGGTCCGCCAGTTGCCGGGCCCGCTGCCACTGGAGGATGGCCTGCTCGTCGGCCAGGATCTCCTCCAGCAGCCACGCCCGGTCCTGCTGGTCGCCGTCGGTGTCCTTGGCCACCTCGAACTCCACCTGGTGGTCGGGCTCCATGCCCTCGTGCATCACAGACCCGGCCGCTACCAGCGACATCTGCTCCCCGTCGGCGTCCATCTCGAACACGGGGAACGCCGGGACGTTCACTGCCAGTGCTGCCGTGAGTTCGAGGTTGCCGTCCACGCGACGCCAGTCCCCGGACAGTGGGGAGCGACGCAGTTTGGCGACCTTCTTGGCATCCGCTTCGGGGACGACGGCACCGGCCACCCAGATGCCGAACTCGTCCTCGCCGGCCCGGACCACAGCAACCTCGTCGCCGGTGTTGTCGTAGTGGATGGCCGCTGCGGCGTAGCGCAGGTTGGTCCCGGCGTGACGGGTGTCCATGACGATCTTGCCGACGCGGATGCTGTCACCCTCAGCCGTGAACACCTCACCCAAGTGGAACGGGGCGTAACCCTTGCGGGAGCGGGGTGCCAGGACGCAGGCGTTCATCGTCACGTCACGGTGGCACTCGTTCCAAGCGGCCAGGTGCCCGAACACCCGACCGCTCGGGTCCACCGACAGTGGGGTCTTGCTGGACAGTTGTGGGTCATCGAACCACTTGCGGGGTGGCGCGACCGGGAACTGCCTCGTGGTCCGCACAGCGTACTCGTAGTCGTCCATGCTCATGTCCTGTCGCTCGGTGTCCACGACCACCCCGTAGCGCTTGAGGGCAGCCGCGATCCGACCCTTGATGGCCTTGAGTTCGTCAGGGCTGTACTCGGCCGCGTTGTCGGCCTGGTTGATGTAGGACCAGGCGGCACGGCAGTGCTCCTCCGAGTCCAAGGGGTAGCGCTTCTTCCCGTCGTCCTGGTAGCCGGGATCCGCGTACTTCACGTCCCCGTATGGCTCTTTGGGGTCGGCCGCGTAGTCGACACTCATGCCCTGCTCCCTCGCGGTGACTGCTGCCGGGCTGTCCCATGGTGCCCGGATGGACGAGTCGTTGAACGCGGACGCCATCTCAGGGTAGATCTCCGAGATGACCCCGCGCAGTGCCGCCTTGTCCCTGTCCGGCACGTTGGGCAGCCCGCCGTGCGCCCCGGACAGCAGGGCGGCAGCCGCATAGATGGCGTGGTAGACCATGGTCAACCGGCCGTTGATGATGTCCCCGACCGGGAGCCGGTAGCTGGTCACGTCGGTCTCGGGCAGCCGGTCGTCACGCCACATGAACGCCTGGCGCAGTTTGGCAACGTCCTGGCCACCGCTGGACCATGCGGTGATCCGCTTGACCGCGTCATCGTTGTCGAACACGGCCTCACGTACAGCTAGTGGGAGCCCGTGCCACCCGGACGGGTTGACCGTGAACGCCTGGCCAGGAACCTCTTCCACTGCGGCCTCGCCACATCCGCAGTCTGGTGTGCCTGGGTCCATGTCCAGAGCAGAGTGATCCATGTCTGGGTCGTCGTCGGGCCACTCCCCCTCGGTCAGGTTGACCAGTCGCATACCGTCGAACGCGGCGATCCGCACGAGTGTGGCCCCACCCACGGTGAACAGGGTGATGTGTTCGTCGCCGGTCTCCGGGTTGATGGTGACCCGCATCCGACCGCCCGGGTCCACACTGGCCCCGGCCACACCCTGCTCAACGAGGTAGCGGGCCTCGGTCACCTCGGGGACAATGGACGCGTCCAACCAGTCGCCCCAACCCCACATGAACTCCTGGCCCGTGTGGTCGGGACCGACACCCACACCGAGGATCCGGCCCACGGTGACCGCACCCGCGTGACCGTTGGCGTCCACGCGACGGTGGGCCAGGGGCAGTGGCAGGACCCGGTGGTCCAGGGCGCCGTGCTCGAAGATGCGCGACCGGCCTGGCTCCCCGGTGGGACGGTTGATGGGCGCAAGGGGCCCTGCCCACAGGTCGTCACCGAGGACCTGCTGGGATGCCAACAGCACCTGTGCGGCGGCAACGAGGGCCTCGGATGGTGCCTCCATGGCGTGCTCGGCGCTGCCGTGGCCGGGAGGCCCACCTGTGGCCTTGGTGTGCAGGATGTTGCACAGGCCCTCAGGGTTGGTGGGGAAGTACTTGCGCAGCGCCCGGACACAGCGCTTGAAGTCGCCGGGCATGTTCCACCGGATCTTGGCGGCACCCTTACCGGTGAGCCAGAAACGCATTAGAGCCAATGGCATGCCCCGGGCCGGGTTCGGGTCGACCATCAGCGTCCCCTCTCCTCGTTCACGATCACCAGGTCACAGCGGCAGCCGCACACCTCGTCAGCAGGTCCCATTGGATCACCCGGATAAAGAATCCCATAGCCACCGACGTTGAACAGTTCCGTCAACCCGAGCACCTGACCATCGACATGGCGATGGGTGGCCCGCACCCGCTTGTCCTTCTCCGTGTCCCACCTTTTTCTCAAAAGGCGACCGGTCACGCGGGACTGCTCCATCCCGGCACCCAGGGTCCCTGCCCCATATGCCCGAGTTGTCTCAGTCACGGCGATATTTCTACTTCTCCCCGGCCAGTTCGGCGACCCGGTCCACGTGAGCACGTCGTCCACGGCGGCAGCGGTAGCCTCGATGTCACCACCCCCGTTGACGGAGTCGATGATCGCCTCGAACACGAGGTTGTACACCTCGTCAGGGATGTTGACGAGGAAGTTGCGGGTCTGGGCCAACTGGGAGATGACGAACGCATGACGACTGACGACCGGGACATCGGTAGCCTCGGACCAGGCTTGGAACGCTATCTTGCCGATCTCGCTGAGGATCGTGGAGTCAACGTCCGTGGTCCAGGCGTCCTGGACCTGGTACACGCCGCTTGGGTCCGGTTGCAGCCGATGCTGGACCCAGGGACGCATTACAGCCTCACGAGCCACCTGGAGCCAGGACCGCAGGGACCGGCTGACGACCTGGTACAGGTTGTCTTCCGCGCTGTCCCTACCCATGGTCCAACAGTCCTCTGTCCCGAAGTTCGATACCTAGTCTCTCGGGTAGGTGAGGCAGTCCCGCCACAAGGAGTTTGACGCAGTAGTCGTCCAGCGTCTGGCGTAGCTCCTCATGGTCGACGGTCAGGTTGACCGCGTCAGCGACGAGGGCGAACTGGCCCCACGCGCCGGCCAGGACCCTCTGCGCCCGGTCCACACCGCCGACGGGGATGACGGTGTGCAGGTCGTGGTGCGGGGTGTCCTTGAACTGGCCGCGTGTGGCCGGGGTGAGCAGACGCTTCCCAGCCACCTCCAGGGCACGCAGGACGGTGGCGTTGGCGATGCCGAACGTGGTCATGGCACTTGCCACGGACGCGGACGCGGTCACCCCTGCTGGCTGTACGGGTCCCCCGGGGGCGTTCTGGGCGGTTGACGGTTCCAGCGGTATCGGGCCACCCGGGGTGGGGGCGATCCCGGTCGGCGGGGCCGGTGGCGGGGGCGGACCGGCCCCGGGTGTGCCGGGCGGTAGGGCTGGGGTGACGACAGCATCGGCGGGGAGCATCTCCTCGGTGACGCCTGCGAGTTGCCGGACAGCAGGCATCTGGATCATGGCGGGGTCGCGGAGCATGAGTTCCTTGATGAACCGCATGACCGTCTCTTTGTCGTCCGGCGCGGCCGTGATGGCGTAGTCACCGGCCAGGAGCACCTCGGCAGCCGACACGACACCCTTGTCGTACAACTCCAGGGTGTCCTTGAGCCGTTGCGGGCGCACAGTGAGTGGAGCGGTGTCGAAGTGGAACACGTACCGGTCCGGGTCGACCTTCATCGACTTGAGGGCCGGCTTCAGGTAGGCCGTGGTGAGCGCGTCACAGATGCGGGTCATCAGCGGTTCGATGTGGACCTTGATCTGTCCCTCAACGATCTGCCACGCACCCCAGTGGTTGGCCTCGGCCGCACCAGTCAGGATCGACGGGTCGATGTCCATGGCGAGGGCGAACCGCCGGATGGCCTCCGAGCGCAGGTCCAGGGCCTGGCGGGACAGTTCGGAGGTGAACTGGATCAGGTCGATCTTCCCCAGCGCCTCGATGGGCATCTCCACGAACGTGGGCACCACACCTGCGGCCGTGCCGTCCCCGCGCAGGGACGCCGCACCGGTCCGCATGAGCTTGGTGGTCAGCGCCTCGGCCCCGGTCAGGTTGTCGTCCTCCTCGGGGAAGGAGATCTCCTTGGGGATCGGCATGAGACCAGCGGAGATGAGCCGGGAGTCGATCTGGGCGAACACGTACCGGGTCAACCGTTCGATCTCGAACAGCATCGGCATGGCAGCCCGGGTCGGGGAGTCGGCCCAGTGCATGCGACGCGGGTGCGGCGTCCAGATACGGATGATCACGTCGTTGTCCGGGTCCAGGGTCTCCTTCTGCCCGTCCGGCCACACGATGGAGACGTTCTGGCCCCACCGCTTCAACTCCGAGCAGGAGACAACCATCCACTCGTCATTGTCGGGGTCGTCCGTGCCCCGGCCGACGATGTAAGCGTCCCCGGCGATGGTCAGGTTGATGCCGAGCATCCGCAGGGCCTCGGCCTTGGACGGCGGGGAACCGAACAGGGTGTCAGCGAGCCCGGCGACCTTCTTCTTCGTGGTCTCCTGTTGGATGCGACCGTTGTCGTCCACATCGGCCACGTAGATCCGCACCCGGGAGCACGCGGACCCGATCCAGTTGGCCACGAACCGCAGTTCGCCGATCAGGTCGTAGAGACGCCACGCCTCCTGCTGCCAGGAGTCGTCCCCGAAGCGGTAGGTGCGCCACCCTTGACCGTCGAGCTTGTTGGTCAGCCTGGCCGCTGAGGCGACCAGGCTCTTGGGGGTGGCGTGGATGTCAGGGGCGCTGGGGGCTGATTCGATGGCCTTGTGCCGCCCGAAGCGTGGCATTCAATCACTCCTTTGACACAAGGAACCCGGTCACGTAGGACGCTGCGGGGACGGAGAGGACAGCCAGGAGCCAGGAGCCCCCGGCCAGGAGCACAGTGGCGGGCATGACCAGGAGTGCGACCCACATGGATGAGCACCAGTCACAGTGGACCAGGTACACCTGCCACGACTCCTCATGCCACCTCCTGACAACTAACTGCCGCAAACGCACTGTCAACTGGTCGGTCGTCACCAGCCGGGTGAGCCTGGTGACTGCCAACATTGCCATGATCACTGTAAGAACGAACACTGTGCCCCCTATACCGTAATTGACCAAGGTGTGCAAGGTCTACCCGAGTAGCTTGGACAGGTCGTAGAAGGACTGGTTGAGGCCCAGGTCGTACTGGCTCGGGTCGGCGATGCGCATCTCACGCTTCTCGCCCAGTATGAGTTGCAGGCAGGCATGGACCATGGCGTCCATGCGGTCCGGGGACTCCCGGGTCGACTGGGGGTCGTACAGGACCATCTGGTCCTCAAGTTCGGGGAACTCGCCTACCATGTGCAGTCTTCCCTGCTCACCGCGCATGGCGACCGGCTCGGCCCGCGTCTTCTTGCCGTGGGAGGCGTGGACCGGCTTCATCGGCGGGGTGGTGTTGCGGGGGAAGGTCCCCTGGTCGACCATCTCCAGGTACGCGTCCTGGAGGACCTCCTGTAGGTACCGCTTGCCGAGGTTCTCCTCATAGGCCAGCATGTCCGCGCCGAACTCTGCCACGGCCCGCCACGCGGCCAGGGCTGCCTGGCGACCCGACCCGGCGATGGTGCGGTCGGCCAGGACGTACAGGTGCCCGTCGGCTGCGCGGCACGCCACCACGATGCCGGTCTCCGCGTCGTTGCCGGTCAGGTTGGGGTCCATGCCCACCACGGTGGACACGATGGCGTCGGGAACATCGGTGACCCGGTTCTTGAGGATGTCGGATCGGTTGAACAGGCCACCACCGGACAGTTCGATCAACTTGCCGTACAGTTCCTGCTCCCCGAGCAGGGTGCCGTGGTAGCGCTTCTTCAGTTCGTTGAGCACGTGCGCGGACAGGTTCGTGGAGTTGTCGAACGTGGACCCGGTAATGACATGTACTGTCCCGTCATCACGTGTCAGCCACTCCTGTAGCAACTTGATGGGCTTGGGGGTGGTGGTGACGAACGCCCGTGGGTGGTCCCCGATGAGGTCGGCACGCAGGGACGGCATCAGCCCCTCGTACCAGGTGGCGTCCGGCTTGACCCACTTGGCGATCTCGTCGCAGAGGATCCCGGCTGCGTTGTAGCCACGTCCGGTGTCCTCGTCGTCCGCACCCTCCAGGTAGATCTTCTGGCCGTCCGGGAACAGGAACATGGGCCGGGGGGTCTGCTTGTACCGGTGGTCGATGCGACGACGGATGAGGACGTTGCGGATGCCCGAGGGACCGTCGGCGTTGATGGTCCGGGCGTCGGACAGGGTGTCGGCCACCACGAGCCACTCGGTGGGGATCCCGTGCCGGTCGAAGGGGTGCTGCTGGACCCTCTCCACGATCCACTCGGAACCTGACCTTGACTTCCCGGCACCGCGCCCGGCCATGTACAGGTAGATGAGTTCCGGGCCAGAGGTGGGACGCTGTTCGGGGCGTGCGGTGAACCACCACTCGCCCCGGTTCATCTCCTCGATGACCTGCTCAGGCAGGGATGCCAGCAACGCAAGCCGCTCCTGGCGTGGCAGGATGGCGATCTGCTGTGCGATGGACAGTCCCATGGAAGATCAATGTACTCGACCCTTGCGGACCGGGGGGAGGGTGTGCTTATAATTGGGGGGCCAGGCACCGTCGATGACACGCTCAGCAGCTACGTCACACGGTGGGCCTGGCACCTAACTTGATACTCGCAGGGCACGACCTTGGGCCTGCACGCTGTTTGCTGATCCCTTCCGGCGTGTTGGCTGATGAGGGGAGCCCTGCGAAGGACCCCCTCGGAGTTGCCGCTCTGAGGGGGTCCTTTTATGTCGGAGGGTAGGGATAGCGTGGTCAACATGGTGGACAGCGAGACGGACCCGGTCGTCCTGGGGCGCAGTGTCGTGGTCAACGGAGCCCTGGGGGAGTTGCGCAGCACCCTGAAGTGGTCGTGCAACGCGATGGCTGAGGCCCTGGCCGTGTCACCCATCACCTACGGCAAGTGGGAGCGGCGCCCAGACACGAGGCTGTGGACTGGGACGGCCAGGCGTGTGGGGGACTTCTACCGCCGTGCCGCCCAGGAATTAGTGGATGTTGAACTCATCGATGAGTTTACACCTTTCTATAAGGTGGCCATGTACCTGGGTGTGCCGCAGGAGATGCTGGTCAAGGGCTACCGGCAGGGCCGGTACGAGGGGGAGGACTGGGGAGTGCTGGGACTGTGGATGCACCGTGACGACCTGGCCGAGTTGACCGGTCGCCGATGAGCAAGAGACCCCTCACGTGTGTGGCCTGCGGGGAGCCGCTGGTCCAGTACGACCCGAACGTGTTCGTCCACCCGGCCTGCGACCCGTTCAACGTGGCCGACGAGTCCGAGGCGGACTGGGTCAAGGCCGAGATGACCAAGATCATCAAGTGGGCGGACTCCCACTCGCCTCGCTCGTTGCAGACCAACCTGGGACCATCCGAGCTTGGCAGTCCCTGCGACCGGCGCCTGGGCTACCGGATGGCTGGGACGCCAGAGTGCAACAACAACCGTGACCCGTGGGCGGCGATCGTGGGCACGGCGATCCACAAGTGGTTGGAGGACGCCACCAACCGGTGGTGCACGGCCCACGCCAACACGGACTGGGTGACGGAGAAGGGCATCGAGATCTCCGAGGTCGTGTCCTCGCACCCGGACCTGTTCAACGTCCCCAAGGGCATGGTGATCGACCACAAGAGTGTGAGCGCGGACCGGATGAAGGAGGTCCGCAAGGACGGCCCACCGATCGGCCACCAGGTCCAGGTGCACACGTACGGGTACGCGTACGAGAGGCTCGGGTACAAGGTCAACACGGTGGGCCTGGCGTTCTACCCCCGGTCAGGGTGGTTGCGGCACATGTTCGTGTGGACGGCACCGTACGACCGGAACGTTGCCGAACGTGCCCTTGCCAGACCTCCCTCCGTTGCGGCACAATTGGTGGGCCTAGGGGTGCTGGACAACCCGCACCGCTGGGAGCAGGTCCCCGCCGTCCCGGGCAACGACTGCGGGTGGTGTCCGTGGTACAACCCCAACAGGACCGCCGAGCAGGGAGCGAGTGAGCAGGGATGTCCAGGGACATGAGGTTCGTCTGCAAGGGCTGCGCCAAGGAAGAACATGACGGAAAGCCGGAAGAGTGCCAAGGAGGGACGTGGTGTACGTGTCAGCACAGGTTGCCACGACCAAGGTCAGGCAACTCGACTACCCCCTGACCGACAAGGACAGACTGCGCATCCAGGGATACATCCAGAAGCACCCTCACGGATGCTGGATGTGGACCGGTACCAAGTGCGCCAAGGGCTACGGGGTAATGAATCTCAGGATGGTCCAGTGGAAAGCCCATCGACTGGTATGCATGATGATGGGGGTGCCCCTTCCTGTCGACAAGGTATTGGATCACATCTGCCGGAAAAGGTCGTGCGTCAACCCGGACCACCTACGACCAGTCACCTTGGTCGAGAACGTAATGCTTGGCAATTCCTTCGCTGCGGTTAATGCACGCAAGAAGCAGTGCCCCAAAGGCCACCCCTACAAGAACAGGGGAGGAATGAGGACCGGACGTTACTGTCCGATCTGCAACAAGCCGAAGAAGACCAGTGACAGTGACAACGAGCAAGGGAGCAGTGAACAGTGAGCGACGACTTCATGGGCGGAGGCAGTGCCCCGTCGGTGCCGTTCGAGCAGGTGGGTGACACGGTGACCGGGATCATCACCAGCCCCCCGGAGAAGCGGGTCCAGACCGACGAGGACGGGAACCCGAAGACGTTCAAGAGTGGCGACGTCAAGTACATGTGGATGGTCCGCATCCAGACGAGCCTGCGTAACCCTCAGGACCCGTTCGACACGGGCGAGCGTGGGCTGTTCCTGAAGTGGAAGTCCCTCGAAGCGGTCCAGACTGCGGTCCGGGCGTCGGGGGCGAAGAGCCTCCAGGTCGGTGGCACCCTCACCCTGACCTTGGCCGGGTTCGGTCAGCGGGCCAGCGCCATGTACAGCCCGCCGAAGCTGTGGACGGCGCACTACACCCCGGCGCCGGACAACTTCCTCGGCGACCCGCAACCGGCACAGCAGTACGCGCAGCCGCAGTACCAGCAGCAGGGGTACGCACCGCAGTACGCGGACCCGCAGCAGTACACGCAGCCGCGTCCCACGCCGTACCCGGACCCGTCACAGCCGACCCCGGCACCACGCCCGCAGCCGCAGCCGGTGCCGGTCCAGGCTGGCCCTGACACGCGGACGGTGTTGGAGAAGTTGGCGGCACAGAACCAGGAGTACCCGCGCACGCCCCCACTGGCGCCGCAGCAGGACACTCCGCCGTTTTAATAGACGGTGGTGAACGTGAGGCCCGGACCGGGGGAGAACGGTCCGGGCCTCACCGCTACGGGGCGGTCGACACTGGGCCGTTCAGGGTGGATGATGGGGACTCCGGACAGGGACCCCCAAGCCTCCCCGGAAAAGCGAGAGCCCCCCGCGCCAACAGGGGGCATCTCAGATGTTCAACTTCAATGGCGATCAACCAGGAAGGGATCTAATGTCAAACGTATCAGATGCCGCCGCGAAATGGCACTCCGCTGGCGTGTCCACCATCCCGATCATCCAGGGCGGCTCCAAGAAGCCCCTGGTCCGGTGGGCCGAGTACCAGACCCGCATCCCTGAACTGGGAGAACTCGACCGTTGGTTCGGCAACGGCAAGGAGTACGGGCTGGCCGTCATCTGCGGTTCGATCTCCGGGAACCTGGAGATGGTCGAACTGGAGGCTGAGGCCAACAACGGCGCCACCCTGGACCGCCTGGACGTGGCCATGCGCGAGGCCGGTATCGAGGACCTGTGGACCGAACTGACCGTGGGCCAGTACGCCTACCTGGAGTCCTCGCCGTCGGGTGGACTGCACATCCTGTACCGGGTCAACGACCACGCGGTGCCGGGGAACACGAAGATAGCGTGGCGCGAGGCGACCGCCGTCGAACTGGCTGTCAACCCGCTGGAGAGGTTCAAGGTCCTCGTGGAGACCCGTGGTGAGGGCGGTTACGTGATCGTGGCCCCGACCACCGGCCTGTGCCACCCGACCGGCAAGCCGTGGGAACTGGCCACCGGCACCTACGGTGAGGTCCCGTACATCACGTGGGACCAGCGTGAGGCATTGATGCGGGTGTTCTGTGAGACACTGGACGAGTCTCCTCAGACACCAGCCCCACTGCCCGATGCGGTCGCTACCTCCCCAGGCCAGCTAGCCCCGCGCAGTGGGGCTGGTCTGTCCCCGGGTGACGAGTTCGAAGCCAGCACCGACTGGGCGCAGATCCTGGAGCCGCACGGGTGGCAGTTGGAGTCCCAGCACGGGTTCACCCGCAACTGGACCCGACCGGGCAAGGAGCGCAGGGACGGGGCGTCGGCGACGACCGGCCGGGCCAGTGACCGGGACCGGTTGTACGTGTTCTCCACGTCCACGCAGTTCCGCTCCGAGACCCCGTACACCAAGTTCGGTGCCTACGCCCTGCTCAACCATGGCGGGGACCACTCCGCTGCGGCCAGGACGTTGGCCCGACTCGGGTTCGGCGAGCGTCCCGTAGCAGACATGGACGCGTTCATTGCCACGTCAACAGTTGCCACCACAACCACTGACGTGGCAGTTGTTGAGCAGTCAACTAGCGTCGCGCCTGAACCCACGTTCACGTTGACGGAACGCGGCAACGCGGAGCGTCTGTGGCACCAGGTGAAGGGCCGCTACCACTGGGTTGGCGATGCCAAGGCGTACTACGCGTGGGATGGCAAGGTGTGGGGCGAGGACTCCTCCGGGGCGATCAACCGTGAGCACCGGGCGATGCTGGACCGGATGACCGCTACAGCCCGGGTCACCAACGACGAGGACCTGGCGAAGTGGACCATCGGCTCGTGCAGTGAGCGCCGCGAGACGGCAGCCCTGAAGATGATGCGGTCCACTGAGGGTGTGGCCAGGTCGCAACGCGACTTTGACGCCCACAGCGACCTGGTGAACGTGCGCAACGGGATGCTCAACCTGAGGACTGGGCAACTGTCTGCGCATGACCCGTCGCTGATGATGACTCGCATCCTCGACGCCGAGTACCGTCCGGGCGCGCAGGCCCCCATGTTCCAGGCGTTCCTGGAGAAGGTGCTACCGGACCCGGAGCTACGGGCGTACGTGCAGCGGTGTGTGGCGTACAGCCTGTACGGGCAGCCGAACGAGCGGGCCATCTTCATGGCGTACGGGCCGAAGTCGACGGGCAAGTCGACGTTCATGGAGATCATCGGCCAGGTGCTGGGGTCGTACGCGGCAACCGCGCCGGCCGGGACGTTCAAGCAGGCCCGCCACGACAAGGGGCCCTCGGCCGACCTTCACATGTTGCGGGGCAAGCGGTTCGTGGCGACGTCGGAGTCCAGCGACTCCGCGCAGTTCGACGAGGACCTGATCAAGCGGATCACGGGTGGGGACACGCTCACCTCCCGGGCCCTGTACCAGGACCACCAGACGTGGCGCCCGGAGTGTTCGGTGTGGCTGGCCACCAACTTCCCGCCCCGGTTCAACTCCGACGACGACGCGATCTGGGACCGGGCGAAGCTGATCCCGTTCACTACGCAGATCGACGTGACGGACCGGGTGCCCGGACTGTCCAGGCTCATCGTGGAGGGCGAGGCGGCGGGCGTGCTCAACTGGGTCATGGAGGGCATGACCGCCTACCTGGCCCACGGGTTGGGTGAGCCGTCCCAGGTGACGCAGGCGGCTGTGGCGCACCGTGACTCGACCGACCCGGTGATCCGGTTCCTGGACGAGCGAGCGGCGACCGGGGTGGTCGTGGTGGAGGACGGCGCCATCGTCTCACTGAGCAACCTGTACCCGGCATTCAAGGCGTGGTCCGAGGAGAGCGGTGTGCGGGCCCTGTCGCAGATGCGGTTCCGTGACCGGTTGGCGTCATCGGGTCGCGGGCTGCGGGTGGCTGGGGTCATGGTGAGTGGGGTGCGGATCAACTCCCGGGCCGGGTTCCTGGGGACCATGATCCCCGACATTGAATGATCTTGTAACTACTACACCGTGAAGATGCTGTTGCGCGTGGCATCTTCACGGTGTAGTGTGGGATCATGCAAGGGGGGAGGGTTCCCCCAGGGATCAACAGAAGGGACCAGTGCTCCATGAAGCTGCGCATAAGCCATGTCCTGGTGCGCAACGAACAGTATTTGTCGCCAGGCGACGACCTGGCAGACCTCACCGACTCCATCCGTAAGGACGGCATGAACCTGCCCATCCTGGTGGACGCCGACAACTGTGTCATCGACGGCTACCGCAGGCTCCAGGCGGCAATGCTCCTGGGCTGGGAGGAAGTGGAAGTGGTCCAGCCCCTGGACTACGACGAGGTCTGTCGGCACCTGTTCAACGCCAACGTCGAGTGCACGGATTTCGCCGAGCCGTACACGCCACGCCGGGTGTACGCGGTCATCCGTGGGGTGCAGCCCTACATCGACCAGCGCGTCCACCAGGCCAAGAAAGCGTACAAGGGGACCCCGCGCAAGGGACCCAAGGTGAAGGTACGGGCCACACCGGTCCGACGGATGTTGCGGGACGCGTTGGGGGTGCCCTCGGAAGGCTACCTCCAGGCGGTGGTCAGGGTGTTCGACCAGGCAAGACTGCCGGGACCGTACCAGGAACTGGCCAAGCGAGCCCGTGACCAGGTCGTCTTCGATGGCCGGTCGGTGTACTCGGTGCACAACGAACTCCATGAGCAGATCAAGCAACACGCCAGGATGATCATGGACAAGGAGGGGCAGGCAAGGATCCTGGCCAACTCGGTCCCCCTGCTGCGCAACATCATCAACGCCCTTGGCCAGGTGGGGGAGATCCACGCTGACGTGGACAGGAGTGACGCGCAGGAGTGGAAGGGGGCCCTGACGGAGTACCGCAAGGCCCTGCACCTGGCCCAGATGAAGTTGGACCGGCACCTGAACGGCCCGCGCATCAAGAACAGGAACAAGAGCACCGACAACTGACAGCCGACTGAGGAGACGCAAGGAATGACGAACACCGAGCAGTACAAGTTCACTGAGGACATCATCGAGGTCGCGAACCTCGGCACGGACCTGCGGGTCCAGCGGCCACTGAACATGGCCAAGGTCAACAAGATCCTCCACTCGTTCAACCCGTCCGGCATGGGTGTGGTGAGCGTGTCCAAGCGGGACGCCGTCACGTTCATCATCATCGACGGTCAGCACCGTGTGGAGGCACTGCGGCGTCACACCGACAACGGTGTCGTCCTGTGCCACGTGTACGAGGGCCTCACCATCGAGCAGGAAGCCGAACTGTTCCTGCTGCTCAACAACACCACCAAGCCGCGCAGCATCGACAAGTTCATGGTGGAGGTCACCTCTGGGCACCCCGAGGCGGTCGCCATCGACAACCTCGTCCGCGCCCGGCAGTACCGCATCAGTCACATCGCCGGACCGGCCACCATCAACGCCATCAACTCCCTGCGGGCCATCTACAAACTGTCCGTGGAGAAGGAGGCCGACCCGGACCTGATCAGCATGAGCCTGCTCGTGGTCAACCGGGCCTGGGGCATCCAGGAGAGCGCCTCACGGGGCGTCATCCTGGAGGGCATCGCCCAGCTGTACGGCGAGTACGGCTCCCGGGTCGACACCGAGACCCTGATCCGCAAGCTGATGGAGTTCCCGGGCGGTCCGCACGGGCTGTGGGACCAGGCCCACACGTACAGCAAGCTGGACCGGTCCCGGATGCCGATGGCCGTCGCCAAGACGATCGTCGCCGAGTACAACAAGGGACGGCGGGTCAACACCCTCGAACCGTGGCGTCGTACCCACTGACCCCACACGCAATGCAGGCCCGGACCGTCGCTGGTCCGGGCCTGCCGCGTTTCCCTCAGTTGCCCCCCTCACGAGGCACCCTGATGTTATGTCATCTCGCACTCGGGGCACCACTGCGGTTGCGGCGGCTGGTGTGAGGCGTGCGGTCGCGGGTAGCGCTGCTTGCCCAACCGCACCCAGTAGTCCCCGCCGACAACCATCCCGTCCCACTGCTGCGGGGCGCCCTGGGCGGCGAGGAAGCACTGCACCATCGCGGGGCAGTGCTCCAGGCACAGGTGCTTGCCCATCTCGTGCCAGCACAGGTCCGGGCACTTCTCGGTGGCATGGTCGTCCACCCACAGGCCGGGGGCGTAGCGGGCGCACGGGACATCACCCGTGACACCAGGCGCAACGCCCTGAGCGCGTTTGTGAGCCTCCAGAATCGCCTTACCCATACCTCACCTACCCCCTGCCGGGTTTCGTGGCCCTACGGCCACGGCGCGCGGGCGCAATCGCTATCTCAGGCATTCTTGGCCCGTCTCCTCTTGGCAATCCGCTCCCGGAAGTCGGCAACCTTGGTGTGGTCCGTGGGCCACCGCCAGATGCCACCGTCCTCCACGAGACCCTTGGTGCTGGGATCCAGGCAGTGTCCGTGCTCGCGGTGCAGGTCGAAGCCTGAAGCGCCGCCGAACAGCCGACAGCACGTGGGGCACAGCGCCTGTGACGGGGTCGGGGACCTGCCACAGCGTCTCATGCCAGGTAATGGTGCCTGGTCGGTCATCTTACTCCTCATTTCCCACTCACTCTGACCACGGTGGCGACGTAGCAGCCCACGAGGACCACTGCCACCAACAGCATCAGTACGAAGACTCTCCTCATCCCCCCACCTTACCCCCCACCCCTCCCCCGGAACAAGGTGCCCTCCCCCCTGGGCGGCTCGGATCCACCAATGTCGCATGGTTCTCTCCGTCTACCCGTCTCGTCTTTGATTC
>Ga0190274_10000115_pt1 | contig 54855 bp, 40 predicted proteins | sample Popmic531T_FD_133002 | JGI IMG/M metagenome (GOLD analysis project Ga0190274, IMG submission 133002) | Populus adjacent soil microbial communities from riparian zone of Yellowstone River, Montana, USA - 531 T | ecosystem: Environmental > Terrestrial > Soil > Riparian zone | place: USA: Montana...
CTTCTGACGGATTGTTCTATCACAAAATTGTGAGGGAATGAGATAAATCCCTTTCTTTGGAATCCCCTAAACCATACTAACCGGTTTTATTATTCTACTATCCCAATTTGAATTTCTAAACCCTAACCCTTACAAATGAAAACTTGTACTCTCTTCAAAGCTTTTATTTTATTGCTCTTCTGTGCAGCAACAATAAAAGTATCACAGGCACAATTTGCGTTCACTAACTCCAACAGTAAATTTACAACCCAAACTCACAGTGGTTGTGCAACCACCGTGGTAGATGTGAATAATGACGGACTGGACGACATACTTGCTATGGATCAGTCAAAAAATCTTATGGTTCGCCTTCAGAACAAAGATGGCTCATTTACCAGCTACCCGCTGGGTCAGGTATATGGAAGCAATGTATGGGGAATGGCAGCAGCCGATGTGGATCATAATGGATGGAAAGATGTTGTTACCGGTAGCGGTTCAGCAGTGCTGGTTAAACTTGGATGGAATGGTACAACTGTAACTTCAACTATTGTTCAGTTAACCGGAGGCTACTTTGTTCAGAATGTAACTTTCGGAGATTTTAACAATGATGGATGGGCTGATGCAGCTGTTGATGATGACAATGATTATGCAAAGGTTTACATCAATGACGGTGCAGGAAACCTGCCTGCAATGCCACAGTCATTTTCGTCACTTACAATCGGAACCGGATCAAAATCTCTTACAGTTCCGACAGGATTGAATTTTTCAAACGGACAGACACTGATGATCGGGTTTAATGGCTCGAATTATATGACAGGAACTGTAACATCCTACAATAGCGGAAGTGGTGCTTTGGTAGTAAATGTTACAAACGCAGTTGGTTCAGGAACTTTTTCAGGATGGAGTGTTCATCCGAATGTTGTTCTCAACACAAATATAAATCCTGGTTTACTCATGGGTAATGACCCATATGATTCAGGTAACTATGGTGGCGTGTACACCGATATTGATAATGACAACGATCTGGACTTGTACATCGCTCATTGCCGCCAGTCTGCTTCCGGCAGTTCTGATGTTCGCAGAAGAGATCGGCTTTTCATTAATAACGGAAACAATACATATACTGAGGAAGGGCAGGCCCACAACATTGAGGTTTCTGATTTTAAACAAACCTGGACAACAAGCTTTGGTGATCTCGATAACGATGGAGACCAGGATATCGTAATGACTAACCATGGCGAGAACGGACAGATCCTGCAGAATGACGGAACAGGACATTTTACTGACATTACAGCCACCGCTGGTTTCAGTACCTCTGGATTTGATCCGATTGAATCCGTGTGCGACGATTTTGACAACGATGGTTATCTTGACATTCTTGTAACCGGCGGCGGCGGCGGCAATTCATATTTGCTGTATCATAACAACGGCGACAATACTTTCACGCTATCAACGCTTCCGTTTGCAGCACAGGGAAATGGAATGCTTTCTTTCGGAACCGGTGATCTCAACCATGATGGCAAGCGCGATGTGTTTGCTTCATATGGAGATGTTTACAACTCACCTACCAGTGTTGATGATGTGCTGTTCCTTAATTCAATTGACAATGGAAACCACTTTATCGCGTTTACGCTCACAGGTACAACAAGTAACATTGACGCCATCGGAGCCAAGGTTACGATCTATGGTCCATGGGGTACGCAGGTGCGCGAAGTACGTGCAGGCGAAAGCTATGGAACTTCCAACTCAATGCAACTACATTTTGGTCTTGGTATAAATACGGTGGTAGATTCAGCGCGCATTGACTGGCCTTCACACCAGGTTACGAATTATACAAACCTTATTGCAGACCAGTTTGTAACTGTAACTGAAGGAGGATGCAACATTACAGGCAACGTTATTAGCGGACCTCTCATGCTTTGTACAGGTCAAACGATTACCCTGACTGCACCGATCGGTTATGTTTCTTATGCATGGTCGAATGGAGACAATACACAACTGAGCATGATTTCCACTCCCGGTTTTTATAATGTAACGGTTACCGATGGAAACGGCTGCTCAGCTATTTCAACTACTGTGGAGGTGCAGGTGAATCCTGATGAAACACCAACTGTAACTGCATCCGGAGATCTGGTTTTCTGTGATGGAGGAAGTATAACGCTCACTTCAACTCCGGCAGCATCTTATTCATGGTCGTCGGGCGAAACAACTCAATCAATTTCGGTTGCTGTTTCGGGAACTTACTCTGTGACGATCCCGGGGCTTTGCGCATCATTCACTTCCACTGACCAGGTGGTAGATGTGCTTGCAGCTCCAGTTGCAATCGCATTGGATGATTCAGCAATAAGTCCGAACTCTATTACGCTTACTGCTACAGGTAATGACATTTACTGGTATGATGCGCAGACGGGCGGAAACCTTGTAGGCACAGGACCGACATACATTACACCGATACTTACCAATACTACAACCTATTGGGTTGAAAATGCAACGAGCTACGGCGGCAGTACCGGCAATGTTGGCCAGGAGTTCCATACAGGTTCCAGTCTTTTCACAGCCACCAATACAAACAGGGAATTGGTTTTTGACGTTTTAGATAATTGCATTCTCCATTCTGTAAAAGTGTATACTGATATGGCAGGCGTCAGAGAAATCCAGGTCTTTAATTCTTTCGGAACTCTTATTCATGCTTTGTCTGTAAATATTCCATTGGATTCTTCAAGGGTGACTTTGGATTTCGCACTTGCACCAGGCACCGGATATTACATTACAACCAATATTGCTGTGAACCAGACGTCTTTCAGTTTCGATTCTCCTGAACTCCAGCGCAGCAATGCCGGAATGGTATTCCCTTATGACATCAGCGGCGTCGTCAGCATTACAGGATCCAGTACCGGTTACTATTATTATTTTTATGACTGGGAAGTTGAATTACCTCCGACTGTTTGTTCAAGCGCCCGTATTCCTGTACAAGCGATCATGCTCACCCCGGATGCTGTAACAAACTTCACTGCTGAAAATAATTTCGTTGTGTACCCGAACCCAGCAGACAACCAGATCAACATCTCTTTCAAAAATACAGGAGCACAGAAATCAACCGTTGAATTTATTGATGCCGTAGGCCATGTTGTTACAGCGATGACAATAAATGGAACTGCAGGAAATTTCAAACAGACGTTTGACATCAGCTCATTCGCAAAGGGTGTTTATACAATTCATGTCACATCAGGCGACAAGACATCTTACCAGCAGCTGATAGTTCAGTAATTTGGAATTAGAAAATAGGAAATAGAAAATAGAAAAGCGCTCGAGAGGGCGCTTTTTTATTTTAACTCCGACGAAGCTAACTCCGACGAGGTTCTAAGCGCTGTCTAAAGCCTCGTCGGAGTTAAAATCTCATTCTTTAACAAACCTCCCCACCTTGCTCCCCACTTTTATAAAATAAATTCCAGGTAAAAGAAAAGAAACATCCAGTTCGATTTCTCCATTGCTGCCGGATCTGAATTTCCTGTTAAGCAAAATTTTCCCGGTCAGATCAGAGATGATGATGTTCTCGTCCTTGCTATAAATTACAGCCAGTCTTTCGCCAGCAGGATTTGGATAAATAAAAAGTTCATTTTTCTTAATGGAGGATTCAGTGACTGACATCTTTAACATGCATTCAGCCGGAGCCTGAAATGGAACTGGTCCTGCACCGGGACATGGCACAGAATCAAAAGGTATAAAGCTAAGCAGACCGTAAGCTGTCGAGTCATACCCGTCGTAAATCATTCCTTCGATGGCTGCAGAATCGGTTGTCCCCCAGTAATTATTAATGACACAGTTGCTATTATTGGTGAGCTCATATCTGACACCATGAGCAGTATTGTTTTGAATGACGTTGCATGAAATTAAAAATGGGTCAGCGCGAATAAATATTCCTATTGAATCGTATTCAATTATATTATTCATCAGATAGCCGCCCGGGTAATTAAAGAAGACTCCCATTCCATTGTATTGAAAGAGGCAGTGGGAAATAGTATCGCCGTCGTTGAAACCAATGCCTGCGTAATTGTTATATCGAAAAATGCAATTGGTAATATTCATACGGCCCTGCGTTTCAATTCCAAAGACCTGGTTATATTCGAAATAACAGCTATCAACAAAGCTCGTAGAGTACGTGTCAGCAATCAAACCAAATTGTCCATTGCAGCTAAAGTTGCAGTTGGTAATTCTGATAGGCGCAATACCGGTATAAATATTTAATCCATTGTATGTATTATTTGTTATGCTGCAATAATTAAGCTTGCTGCCAATAGAGAAACCAGCATTCCCCCAATGAATTCCCCAATCATTATAGAATACTTTACAGCTATCAAGTATGCACTTGCCTGAAATTTGCATACCAGTATGGTTGAAATATGAATCAACGTTTTTTAATATTAAAGAATCAAGGGAGACTATTTCAGCAAATAGGCCTATATCTGCATACTGAAACTTGCAGTAATTCATTTTTGCCCCGGTACTTTCATTGAGGTAAACATTGTTCCAGCTTCCCGGAACAGGATTTAATGAATTACTCGTAAAGACAATGGGATCAGTCATTGTTCCTTCTGCAATTAAAGTTGACTGTCTTATTTCAAGCTGCTGGCCACTGTCTAATTTCACGACGACACCAGGTTCAATGGTAAGCGTATGGCCGGGAAACAATACGACATTTGCTGTAACGATGTACGGACTGTTTGCAAATGTCCAAATGGTATTAGTATAGATACCACCGCTCACATAGGTTTGTCCGGATACAGCCGTGCAATTACCAATCGCAAGAAATAACAATAGAAGACTTTTAGTATAGCTCATGGTATTGGTTTTTGGTTGTCTAAAAAAATAATGCGCTGAACTAGAAAGTGAGACCTTTCATGAGAATAACGAAGATAGCTTACTTTTCTTATATGGGTGGCTCATAGAGATACGGCCGACATTAAGGATATGGTTGTATTAATCATGCATTGTGCTCACCTTCGCTTGGCAGTTATGGCGAACAAAGCATTGTGAATTGTGCATCGGGTTATACCTTTACATTCGAATGAAAAGACTGATACTAATTTTTCTACTGAGCTCATTTGGATTGAGTGCATTGCCACAGGCTTTCATCAACTACCACCGTTTCAATTCGCCATTGCCTGATAATTCCGTTCGTAGCATTGCCATTGATGCACAAGGCAGAAAATGGTTCGGCACCGATTACGGTATGGCTGTGTTTAATGACACCACATGGAATGTTTATACAACCCTGAACAGCGGTCTTACTGACAATTCCATCAAGTGCATACGGTTTGACGCCAATGGTGTGGCGTGGATCTGCACGCAGGGTGGAGTCAACACGTTCGACGGTATAACCTGGGCTTCTTTTACAACTTTCAATTCCGGCATCACTTCAAATATGATTCGTTACCTGGACATAGATGTGAACGACGTGAAATGGATCTGTACTGAAAGCGGACTGAACCGTTTCGACAATGTAAACTGGTCGCACTTCGACATGGGCAATTCTTCTTTGCCGGTGAACAGCATGGGTTCTGTACGCGCCGAAAATGACAGCGTGCGTTTTGTCGGAACCATCAACGGCGGATTTTTAACCATGGAGGATACTGCCTTCACACTTTACGATATCAACAACCTCGGCTTCCCCGATAATTCCATTCCTGATATTCACATCGATACCTTCGGATATAAATGGTGCGCTACGCCTGCCGGCGGACTTGTTCGGTTTTATGGAACTTCAGCATACACCTATAATTTTTCGAACTCCACTATTCCAAGTGAAACGTTCGATGCTGTAACTGCTGATTCTGCCGGGAATGTTTATCTGGGTTCGTATGACATGGGAGTCGTTCGCAAACAAGGCAACAATTTTTTTTCCTACAACACCATGAACTCTCCGCTCCCTGACGATTTAATTTATTCCATTGCCCTTGAACGCACAGGGATCATCTGGGCAGGCACTTCTTCTCAAGGCGTGGTGCGTATTGATGAGTCGCTGTATGTTGGAACAGAACAACTTCAAAAATCAAATTCCATTTCTTGCTTTCCAAATCCGGTGAAAGATGTGCTGTATGTGGCCGGAGGCGATGGATTGAAAGCAGAAGTTTTTAATTCGGTGGGAGAAAAAGTTATTTCCTCAGACCTCAATCAAGGCAGCATCACTCCGATCAGTTTCAGCCATCTGCCCGCAGGTATTTATTATTTATCCATTCCAGGCGAGAAACTAAACAGCAAGAAGATAATTAAGCTTTAGCAGCCAGCCCCGGCCCCCTAACACCCAAAGGGGGAATTTACCAATCGTCATTAATTCATTCAGGAAATTCGTAATCCGTAAATACGTACGTTTTATTCGTACTTCGGTGAGGTAATCTGCTAACGTTTCATTGTCAGGAAATCCAGTTTGAATAAAACTTCCCCCTACACGTTTCGATTACCTTCGCCGTTTAAATTATCGTTTTGTCTTCCTTAAAAAAACTGGCGTCACAAACAGCAGTGTATGGCCTGAGCAGCATCGTTGGACGCATGCTCAATTACCTGCTCGTACCGATATACACACGCGTGTTTATGACGGGCGAATATGGCATCGTCACCGAACTCTATGCCTATGTTTCTTTCTTCAACATCATTTTCACTTACGGGCTTGAGACGGCTTATTTCCGTTATGCAGAAAAAGAAAAAGGCAACACCGGCGTATATTCAACTTCGCTGATCAGCATTATCGTCTCTTCGTTTTCCTTTGCATTGATTATCATTCTTTTTTCTTCACCGATAGCATCATGGATGAATGAAACAGATCATGGCAGGATGCTTCCTTCCTATATCAGCTGGTTCGCTTTGATACTTGCTTTCGATGCAATCAGCGCCATCCCATTTGCAAAGCTGCGACAGGAAAACAAAGCCATGAGATTTGCTTCTATCAAGCTGATTTGGATCGTCGTAAATATTGGATTGAATATCTTTTTTCTTCTGCTCTGCCCCCGGCTACAGAATGGCGTCTTCCATGATTTCATTAGCATGGTTTATAATCCCGGAATCGGAATCGGGTATGTTTTTATCAGCAACCTGGCAGCAAGCGCCATCGTACTGCTTTGTCTTGCGCCGGAAATCCTTGGCAACAAATTCATCTTCGACAAGAAATTATGGAACAGCATGATCATTTATTCCCTTCCGCTGATGGTGGCAGGGTTTGCAGGCATGGTGAATGAAACATTCGACCGCATCATGCTGCCGCGGTTGGTTGAAGATAAAGTCACCGCCATTTCTCAATTGGGAATATACGGAGCATGCTACAAACTTTCAATTCTGATGTCGCTGTTTGTGCAGACTTTCAGGTATGCAGCAGAACCATTTTTCTTTTCGCAGGCGACAAATGAAAAAGCGCAGCAGACTTATTCCCGTGTGATGCATTATTTTGTTTTCATGTGCTCATTTATTTTCCTTGCCATCATGATGTACATGGACGTCGTCAAAGTATTTATCGGTAAAGAATACAGGGAAGGCCTTGCCGTGGTGCCGATCCTGCTCATGGCAAATCTCTGCCTCGGCGTATTCTATAACCTGTCCATCTGGTACAAGCTGACGAACCTTACCAGGTGGGGTGCATGGATGTCAATTATTGGTGCCATCATCACAATACTACTGAACTTTATCCTGATCCCGCCTATGGGATACATGGGCGCAGCATGGGCAACACTTGCCTGCTATGCTTCCATGATGGTGATTTCATGGTATGTAGGCCAGAAACATTACCCGGTAAAATATAATATTACATCCTTCTTCTTTTTTACCCTTTCATCGCTTGCACTTTATTTAATCAGCGAGGAAATCAGGGAGCATTTCGACCCCGGTGTGATGGGTATGTTGATCATAAATAGTATTTTCCTTCTGTTGTTCCTGGTATGTGCCTACATTTATGAGAGGCGCAAAAATTCCTACATTCGCATCCCTCTAAAAAACAGCGGTTAACAGCATGAGCACACAGGTGAGCATCATCAACAAATCGAAGCATTCGCTACCTGCCTATGAAACATTGTATTCAGCAGGCATGGACCTGAAAGCCAGCCTCGAAGACCCCATTACGCTTCAGCCATTGCAGCGCACACTCGTTCCTACAGGACTGTTTATTGAGCTGCCGGAAGGACATGAAGCACAGATTCGACCACGCAGTGGATTGGCAGCAAAAAAAGGAATAACAGTTCTTAATTCCCCGGGGACGATCGACGCAGATTACCGCGGAGAAGTAAAAGTTATTCTCGTAAACCTTTCTGACCAGCCCTTCGTAATTGAAGATGGGGAGCGCGTTGCGCAGATGGTGATTGCCAGGCATGAACGCGTGACCTGGAATGAAGTTGCAACACTTGCTGAAACCGAAAGAGGTTCAGGAGGTTTTGGATCGACAGGAAGAAAATAGTACCAGTAGGTCCGCCAAAGGACGGATCCGACTAGGCGGACAGTACCAGTATGCAGTAAATAGACCAGCGAGAAATTTCAATTTAGAATTCAGCGGACTGAGCGGAGTCGAAGTTCGCGAAAGGAGTAGCAGTAAGAAGTATCAATAAACAGTAAAGACTGAATCACCAATCACCTTAAACAACTAATCAACTAAAATTGAAGATTATTATCCCTATGGCCGGCATGGGAAAACGGATGCGGCCGCATACACTCACCATCCCGAAGCCATTGATTCCTATTGCAGGAAAGCCAATTGTTCAATGGCTTGTTGAAGACATAATCAAGGTTTGCAAAGAAAAAGTCACCGACATCGCATTTGTTGTGGGTCGTTTTGGAAAGGAAACTGAAGACCGGTTAATAAAGATTGCGGAAACTGAAGGTGCGAAGGGACATATTTTTTACCAGGACGAACCTCTTGGGACGGCGCATGCAATCCTTTGCGCGAAGGAACAACTTGATGGAAAAATAATTGTGGCATTTGCTGACACGCTCTTCCGCGCCGATTTCACAATGGATGAAGACAAGGACGGAATCATCTGGGTAAGTAAAATAAGTGATCCGAAAATGTTCGGTGTGATCAAAGCCGACGCAAAAGGCGTGATCACGGATTTCGTTGAGAAGCCGCAGACCTTTGTGAGCGACCTTGCCATCATCGGTATTTACTATATGAAGGATGGCGCATTCCTGCGCAGCGAAATGCAGTACCTCATAGATAACAACATTAAAGAAAAAGGAGAGTTTCAGCTAACCAATGCGCTGGAGAACATGAAAAAGCAGGGCACAAAGTTTTATCCCGGCAAAGTAGATGAATGGCTTGATTGCGGAAATAAAGATGCAACCGTTTATACCAACCAGCGCGTGCTTGAAATGCATAAGGAAGAAATGAAGGTTCCGGCATCGGTGAAAATTGAAAATGCAGTAATCATTCAACCTTGTTTTATAGGCGAAAACACTGTTCTGAAAAATTCAGTTGTCGGACCGCATGCTTCCATCGGTGAAAATACTTCTGTGGAATCATCTTCGGTGAGTAACAGCATCATCCAGACAAATTGTAAAATAAAGAATGTCGTTCTCAGTAATTCAATGATTGGTAACTTTGCTTCCTATCTGCGTGATGCAGAGGAGGTAAGCCTGGGTGATTATGCTGACATCCAGTAAACAAACAATCCTGCAGCCAGAGCGTTATCTACGAATGAAAAAACTTGTCCGGATACTTTTACCCATCATTTTCCTCGCTGCCTGCAAGGGCGGACAACAGGCTTCTACACAACGGACATCTTCTAAGAGTACACTTTCCGATTCCCAGCGCGCCGATGTCACCTACCTTTTCTTCAATGCCAACAAGGAAAAGATCCTTGGTAACCTGAACAATGCGGCAGACCTCTTTGCAGAAGTAATCAGAAAGGATGGAAATAATCATGCGTCCATGTATGAGCTTGCAAACATTTATGCACAGCAAAAAAAATACAGCGATGCCCTCTTTTTCAGCCGCAGTGCCTATAAGCTTGACCCGAAAAATGAATGGTATGCAATGTCATATGCCGAGATCCTTCAGAAGAATGGAAAGTTCGAGGAATCATCGGTCGTTTATGAGCAGCTCGTAAGGGACAATCCTGACCGTCTTGATTATTATTTCGAATGGGCATCAGCACTGATCTATTCAAACAAACTCCTGGATGCAATCAAGGTCCTTGATAAAGTTGAATTACAGGTGGGAGTGAACAAGGATGTGGTGATGCAGAAGCAGCGGCTATACATGCAGCTTGGTAAAACAGATAAAGCCATTGCCGAAGTTCAGAAACTCATTGATGCAGATCCGAAAGATGCGCAGGCATACGGAATGATGGCGGAACTATACCAGAGCATCGGGCAAAAAGAGAAGGCGCTGGAAATCTATAATAAAGTGTTAGAGATAGATCCTGAAAATCCTTACATCCATCTTTCCCTTGCAGATTATTACAGGGCAAATGGAGAAAAAGAAAAATCAGTTGAAGAACTGAAAAAAGCTTTTGGAAATAAGAAGCTCGATATTGAAACCAAGATCCAGATACTGGCTTCATATTATGCACTCATCGAATTGCATCCTGAAATGAGAGAGCAAGCGCTGGAAATGAGTTTGCTGCTGATTGAAGCAAATCCTGAAGATCCGCGCGCGCATGCCGTGTACGGTGATTTCCTGATCCAGGACAAACAATATGAAAAGGCATTGGATGAATACCTTGCTGCCAAAGCATTGGGCGGAAAAGAATTTACGATCACCCAGCAATTGCTTTTCCTCGAATCACAATTGCAGCGTTGGGATTCGCTCATAAAAGAAAGCGAAGATGCCATCAACAATTTCCCCGACCAGCCCATCGGATATTTCTTTCACGGACTGGCGAATGCGCAAGTGAAAAAATATTCAGAAGCCGTGAAGTCTTACAATACAGGTGTAAAACTAATTGTAGATAATAAAACCCTTGAAGGCCAGTTTTATTCCAGCATGGGTGAAGCTTACAACGAGCTTAAAGATTACGCGAAGAGCGACGAGAATTATGACAAGGCGCTTGAGCTGAATGCAAAAGATGCAAATGTGCTGAATAACTATGCCTATTTTTTATCTGTCCGCGGAGAAAAAATGGACAAGGCGGAAATGATGTCGAAGGAGTCCAATGCCATCGAACCAGACCAGGGTTCATACGAGGACACTTACGGTTGGATCATGTACAAGCAAGGAAAGTACAAGGAAGCAAAGGAGTGGACTGAGAAATCTCTTTCACACGGAAGCGATAAAAGTGCGACGGTACTCGAACATTATGGTGATATCTTATACAAGCTCGGAGATCTGAACAAGGCATATGAATACTGGCAGAAAGCAAAAAATGCAGGGGAAGGATCTTCAGAATTCCTGGATAAAAAGTTGGAAAGCAAAAAGCTGATTGAATAACAACGGACTGCAAGCCGTTTATTTAATTTTGAAACGTATGAGGATTGCAAGCATTTTTTTTAAATATGTTTTTTTTGCATTCAGCCTGTTGCTGGTTTTTGCTTCCTGTCACCCCACAAAAAAAATTGTAGAAACACCGCATCCTGTCAAGGTAAAAGGGAATAACGTTATTGAACTTTTTGATTCTGTGCTTGCAAACCAGTTCGACTTTGAATGGCTGACTGCCAAAGCGGAGGTTGAATACACTGACAGGGAAAATAATCCGGAATCTTTTGATGTGAACATCAGGATAAAAAAGGACAGCGTGATCTGGATCTCTGTCACACCCCTGCTTGGAATTGAAGCGGTACGTGTGTTGATTACGCCTGACAGCATGAAGATATTGAATCGTCTGCGCAAGACCTATATGGCGCGCGACTTAAGTTTCCTCGATAACATTTTGAAGGCTCACATCAATTTCGAAATTATGCAGGCTGTGCTCGTCGGAAATTATTTTCCATACCTGAAAAATGAAAAGCTGAAATCAATGTATGACGATTCCACTTATGTGATCCTGAGCACACTGAACAAGCGCCAGACCAAACGCATTTTGGAAGAAAAAGATCCTACCAAACCCATCATCCAGGATTTCTGGATTGACGACAATTATAAAATAAACAGGTCTAAGATTACAGACGACCGCCTCGACCGTACACTTGAAGCCATATACAATGAATTCATTGAAGTAGATCATCAGCGTTTCCCACATATTATCCTGGTTGATGTGAAGGCGCAGTCGCCATTGCGTATCAAGGTAAAATATAATAAGGTGGTTACAGGGGAAATCCAGACCACGCCTTTTTCAGTTCCGGAGAAGTATGAGTGGAAGTAACAAGGCAAAATTCAGAATTCATAATTCACAAGGCTGTTTGTTAACTGATAACCGTTGACTTGTGACTTGTAACTTGTGACTTGTAACTTTTGACTTTTGACTTGGGACTGAAGACAACTTTTTTGCATTACTTTCGTTTATTCACAGGTCTTCGGTCAGTGCAGCAATGGAATCCATTTCAAAAGGTTTGTTTAGTCCTCTTTTTAGTCGTTTGCGTCCGATCTGTATTTGGCTGCTCCTAATTACCATTTTCTCTTTCCCTTTTTCCATCCATGCTCAATCAAAAAAGGAGCTTGAAAAGAAAAAGCAGCAGCTTCAAAAGGATATTGAATATACGAATAAGCTCCTCAGCCAGACAAGGAAAACCAAATCGGCATCTTTGAACGAGCTCATCACCCTGAATAAAAAAATTACTTACCGGAGCGAACTGATCGGCACCATTCATTCGGAAATTAATTCAGTGGATGGACAGATCACTTATACAAACTCACAGATCGATTCTATTCTCGGAAGGCTGGACGAGTTAAAAAAACATTATGCCGAACTGTTGTATTTCGCGTATAAAAACCAGGGCGCTTTTTCAAAGCTATCGTTCATTTTTTCAGCTTCCGATTTTAACCAGGCTTACCAGCGGCTGAAATACGTGCAGGAGCTCAGCGCTTACCGCATCCACCAGCGCAACCTCATCCGTCAATTGGCGGATTCATTGAGAGAGAAGAAAGGCCAGCTTGCCGGTGTGAGAAATGAAAAATCTCAACTGCTTACTGTTCGGCAAAAGGAAAAGAAAAATCTAGACAAAGAAAAAAAGGAACAGATTGACGTGGTGAACTCATTGGCGTCGAAGGAAAAAAAACTGAAGGCCGATTTAAAGGACAAGCAGAAACTTGAAGCAAAGCTGAACAAGCTGATTGAAAATGCGATCAGGAAGGAGATTGAAGCTGCGCAGCTTGCGGCCAAAAGGAAGGCACAGTCAACAGTCACCGCAAGTGTCGACAAGAAAAAAACGAAGGTCGAAAGCAAGCCTTACGTACTTTCTGCAACTCCTGAAACCATCAGGCTCAGCAATGAATTTGAGAACAACCGCGGAAAACTACCATGGCCTGTAGAGCAGGGATTCATCAGCAGCTCTTATGGCAGGCATTCTCATCCTGTGTGGAGGGATGTGGTGGTGAACAACAGCGGTGTCGATATCAACTCGTCCAAAGGCGCAAAGGTCCGCAGCATTTTTGAAGGCAAGGTCACCAAGGTGATTGTCATCATGAATAAATATGCCGTGATCATTCAGCACGGTGAGTACTTTACGGTTTATTCAAATCTCCAGGATGTGTCGGTGAAATCCGGAGATATGGTCACTACAAAACAATTGATCGGAACAGTTCAAACAGACGATGAAGGAAAATCGGAAGTGCATCTGGAAATCTGGAAGGGAAGCAACAAGATGGACCCGGAAAACTGGATAACAGCCAGGAAATGAAACGGGGAATGGGAGAAACGGCGATTGGGAGATCCTCCACGAAGTACCCCGCCTGAATGACGCAGTCGGGCAGGGAATAGATACATACTAATTTACGAATAGAAAGCAGCCATCTGGTTTCTTATTTTGTTTTAGGCAATGCCTTTGAAATAAATACCACGAATTATCGTTTTCATTGCAGCTAGCCAGAAACATGAAAAAAATATTGCTGCTTTTAGTTTTCATTGTAGATGTGATGCAGTGTTTTTCCCAAGACTCCGCGAATGTTCATCTGCCGAGAATAAAGATCGGAGACATCATGGGCCAGATTGGGTTTTACTACCAGAGATACAATTGCAACCTGGAGGATTTTAAAATACTTGCGCCTTCTTCCACGTTGCTTGAAGACGCGCGTTCCGAAAATTTAGAATATCATACTGTGAATGATATCAAGAGTGATGATGCTATTATTCCTAATTCAGGTTCAACACTTACGATCAAGCTTGGGATCAACTTCCTGAACCGTAAAAAAAAGAAGTACAGCAATGTACAGCTCAGGGCAGGACTGACCTATTTCACCAACAACATCTTTTCTTATGAACTTTATGAAACAGAACAAATCAGGTACGATACAGTGGGAACGGGATCGTCAGCGGTTTACATGGATTCACTTATCAAGACACAGTACCAATTTCACCATGATTGGAAACAACTGAACTGTGATGTGTCTCTTATTTTTTCAATGCATCCGAAAGGATTTATTTCTTTTGGAACAGGTGTTGGAATTTCCTCCGGAGTCACTTTCAACGCAACGACCAGCATTCAATTTATTAAATCTTCGAATAGGCTAGGGACCAGTGAAAGCGAACCAACTTATTATATGTGGGATGAAAACGGAGAAAGCCATAGTGAAAAATTCGAAAACAAAAACGGAATAAACTGTTTCATTTACGTTCCGTTGGAAGTCAATATCAACTTCCGCAGCAAGAACCACCCCTTCTGGAGAAGGATTCATTTTTACTCGGGTGTGATGCCGGGTTTAAGTATCGTCACACTTCCAGGTCATAATACAATTAGTGGATACCAGGTTCCGATTATGGCAGGGTTGAGGGTTTCGTTATAAAATGAAAATGGAAAACAGGAAATAGAAAATGGAATAGCTAATCGCTAATAGCCAAATGCCAAGGGCCATCTGCCAACAGGTTCGGTTTATTTTTCAACCAGAAATTTTTTCACTCGTTCTCCTTCCGTGGTCTTCATCCTCGCGAAATAAATTCCGGAAGGAAAGGAACTGCAGTCGATGATAATTTTCTTTTCGACTTCAGCAGAAAAAACGCGTTGTCCGGAAATGCTGTAAATCTCCAGATCGATTTTTCCTGGATCGTTCATACTCAAAGTAAAATTAGCTAAGGCAGGATTTGGGTAAAGCGAAATCATATCCTGGTTCTCCATGTCATCAATCGCGGTAATTGTTGAGTCCTCGTACCTCCAGAAGTCAAAATAAACATCGGCAAACGTTTGATCAATCCTCTTGGCACCCAATCCTATGTAGAGGTAATCTCCCAAAGAAAATCCCGTGACTCTCCTGCGTACAGAAATAGGAGTAGGTATCAAAATCCAGGTATCCATGAAAGGATCATAACGGTAAAGTTTTCCGTCTTGAAGACTCGTAGGATCGTCTACACCAAAACCAACATATCCTGAAGAATTTAATTCTGTTGCGAAAAGATATTGACCAAAATACCAACCGGGAAAATTTGCTTTTAATGTCCATGCATCACTTGCCGGATCATATTCCCAGAATTCCTTGGTCGGTATCCAGGTGGAATCATTCACTCCACCTACAAGGTATCCTTTGTCTGCAATTGAAAATGTTTTTGCTGTTGTATTCTGCACACCCGGATAATCGGATTTCTGCGTCCATGCGTCCGTTAAAGGATCATACTCCCACAGCGACCGACTATGCTGATATTGAAACAATGAGTCAAGTTCAAACAACGAGTATCCTTTTCCTCCTGCAGCGAAATACATTCCTGTAGGATTAAATGGAATTGCATTCAGCACTGTCCAATTTCCTGAAGAGGGATCGTATTTCTGAAAGTTGTAATTGCGGATAGCATAACCGGTGTCGCCAATTGAAAACATCCATTCGGTGTTTGCAAAAGATGAATCGATCGTCCAGGTATCAACTGATGGATCGTAATAGGACATTGCTGAATATGCACGGTCTATCATTGTGACAACATTTTCATTATAATGACCATAACTCAGTGAATAATGCGAAGGTGAACGGTTGGTCTCCAACCAGCTATCAGCAACAGGATCATAACGCATTACGCCTCCGTCGGATTGCAACATGTAGCCGTAGTTTAAAATGGCGACCGGAAATCCGGAGGAAGGATATGGCGGACTCGCTTTAATACTCCACATGTCAGTAAAAGGATCGTATTGATATAGTGTTTGAGCCACGATGTAACCCTTTCCGGCTAACGCCATTCCACAATTCATACTCCACGGATATATAAGGTCGGGATATGAAGCGACCGTTGACCATGAGTCATTCAATGCATCATATTTGAAAACCTCATGTCGATAGGTGCTCATAGAATCATAGCCGGCCACCACATAAGCATCTGTTCCTATAACAAATGAACTTGCACCTCGGCGTGCAAAATTCACGTCGGGTTTTCTTGTCCAAGTATTAAGCAACGGATCAAATTCCCAGAAGTCATGGTAGTAGTATGTATATGAAGTACCTCCACCCAAATACCCTTTTCCATTTGCCGAAAAATAAAAGGGAAGAAATCTTAAAGAATCCGGAAAATCAGATTTCTGTGTCCAACTGTCTGTACTGTCATTATACTCCCACACATCACGCAGGTAGATGTTTGTAAAATAATCAAGACCTCCACCCATATATCCTTTCCCGGAAATTGAAAATGAAAACGGATATGACCTGTCAGTTATCCATCCGGCGCTTTCCGTCCAGTTCATAGTAGAAGGATCATATTTATTAAGATCGCCGTATTGCCTGACGGGTTGCACGTCAGTTGTGACAAACCCCATTCCAAGGTAGCCGCTGGAGCCGATGTTAAAGCCTCCGAATTGTTCCCGCATTTTCGGGACTTCACTGCCAGGCTGGTTCATTCCAACGCCATTCATTTCCTCCCATGTTCCCTGTGAAAAAGTTATCAGGGGAAAAGCAAAACTGAGGATCAAAAAAATAAATTGATGGAAAAGTGGAGGAGATTGTTTCATGGAAAAATGGTTTTGATGTTAGAAAGTATAAAAGTAACGATTATCCGTTATCTGTTATCCGTTAATCGGAGCAGCCTTAAAATTAACCTAGCCATTCGTAGGTAAATTCGTATGATTTCATTCGTATTTCGAGGAGGGATTGACTATCTTTGCCGGGCATGTCAGACCACCTGAATCACGAATGCGGAATCGCAATGGTACGGCTGCTCAAGCCGCTTTCATTTTACCATAAAAAATACGGAACCTCCTTTTACGGACTGAATAAACTGTACCTGCTGATGGAAAAACAGCACAATAGGGGACAGGACGGCGCCGGCGTGGTAAACATCAAATTTGATGTTGAGCCGGGCACCAAATACATCAGCCGTTACCGTTCAATTGAAAAACAAGCCATCGTTGATATTTTTTCCAGGATCCATCATAAGTTCGAAGAAGTCAGGAAGAAAGATCCAAAACTTCTCGAAGATCCTTACTGGCTGAAAAAAAATGTTGCGTTTACAGGGGAGGTTTTCCTCGGACATTTGCGGTATGGAACCTATGGTATAAACAGCATTGAAGCGTGTCATCCTTTCCTCAGGCAGAATAACTGGATGTCGCGCAACCTGGTAGTAGCAGGGAATTTCAACATGACAAATGTGGATGAGCTCTTTGATGACCTGATCAAGCTCGGACAAAGTCCAAAGGAAAAAGCTGATACAGTTACTGTGATGGAAAACATCGGGCATTTCCTGGACGAAGAAAATGAAGTGCTGTACAAGAAATTCAAAGCACTTGGAAACAGCAAACAGGAAATCTCTCCGCTCATTTCAGAACATATTGATGTTGGAAATATTCTCCGCAGGTCAAGCAAAAACTGGGACGGGGGATATGCAATAGCCGGGATACTTGGTCATGGCGATGCATTTGTACTGCGTGATCCTGCCGGCATCAGGCCTGCATATTTTTACAAGGACGATGAAGTGGTGATTGTAACCAGCGAGCGACCTGCAATACAAACTGCCTTCAACGTTCCGCTTGAAAGCATCCATGAAATCAAACCGGGTCATGCACTGATCATCAAAAAGAACGGAAAGATTAAAGAGGAGAAGATCAAGGAGCCGACACAAAGATTGAGCTGTTCATTCGAGCGGATATATTTTTCCAGAGGAAGTGATACTGATATTTACAAGGAAAGAAAAGAGTTGGGACGCCTGCTTTGCCAGAGCATACTCCAGGCTGTAGACCACGATTTGCGCAATACAGTTTTCTCATTTATTCCAAACACTGCTGAAGTGGCTTTCTATGGCATGATGCAAGGCATGGAGGAATATTTAAAAGAGGTGAAGAAGCGCAAGATCAAGGCGCTTGGAACGAATATCACGGATGAAAAGCTGAATGAAATTCTTTCGATTCGTCCACGTGCAGAAAAAATTGCCATCAAGGATGCAAAGCTTCGCACCTTCATCACAAATGATACTGATCGTAGCGATATGGTTGCACACGTATACGACATCACTTACGGAACGATCAGAAAAGGCGTTGACAACCTGGTGGTGATTGACGACAGCATTGTTCGCGGTACGACGCTGAAGAATTCCATCATTAAAATGCTGGACAGGCTGAGCCCGAAAAAGATTGTAGTCGTTTCTTCTGCGCCACAGATACGTTACCCTGATTGTTACGGAATAGACATGGCAAAGATCGGAGACCTGGTAGCTTTCAAGGCTGCGATACTTCTCCTGGAAGAAAATAACATGGAGCACATCGTGGATGAAGTTTTCGAACGCTGCAAAGAACAACTGGAACTTGGCGTAAACGAAATGAAAAATTTTGTGCGCATGATCTACCAGCCTTTTACTGCAGAACAGATTTCGGCTAAGATTGCTCAGCTGGTAAAACCAGAAGAGTGTAAATCAGAACTCCAGATTATTTTCCAGAAAATCGAAGACCTGCACAGTGCATGTCCGAACCACCGTGGCGACTGGTATTTCAGCGGGAACTATCCGACTCCGGGAGGGAATAAAGTCGTGAGCCGTGCTTTTGTGAATTATATACAGGGGATTAACGAGAGGGCGTACTAGGCCCCCTAACCCCCGAAGGGGGAATAGAACTGCCGTCAGTGAGTTATTAACCAATATTTTGTGTAGTCACTGCGAGCGGAGCGAAGCAGTCCGTCCAATAGAAAGCGGATGAGATCGTCAATCAATTGTTTTCTGGTGCAAACAGATATTAATAAGAGGTAATGGCGTCGCAGGGCGGCAGCAAGTTGCGAATATTTTTATACTAGCTGCGTCTGATCAAAGTATTTCTTGCAGCTGCGGACAATCAATCAACTACACTCAATGTTGTAACAGCAACTTTTTTTCAAACTGCTGGTTGAGATCAGTTACCCTGAAAAGATAAATTCCAGCAGGTAAATTTTCCAGGTCAATTTCAGTTGACGTCAAACCGCTCACATCCTGTGAATTCAGCAATGCTCCATGACTGTTGTAGATTTCCAAGTGAGCTGACTGCATTGCATCCCTGAATTGCAATTTTACCTTTTCAGTAGTGGGGTTAGGAAACAATTCGAATGAATGCTTTTCTGATTCTGTTACATTCACCTGCATGCCTGTACAGGCGTCATATTGAAAAATACTGAGTGGAAAAGAAGTTGACGTTAATGTTGTGATGGTAGCAGAGGTTACTGGAATTGAGCTTAGCGTATCAGCAACCACACCCGGAGTTATATTGGTAATAACCGGCTGAAAAGTTTCGAAGCTGCAAAAGGTGCTGAATACAGAATCTGAATGAAAAATATAATTGTTGTTTTTAAACAAGCTGAAATACCAGCCTGAGCTCGCATCTCGAATCATATCTATGACATAAAAATATTTCATGTTAACACTTGATGAATCTCCCAACAGCTTTGTCCATTCCAGTGTACCTGTTGAATCAAACTTGAATATTGCAGGCATATAAGGTGCAAGACCAAGTTGTGCTGTGACAATACATCCATTGTTTCTGTCGGCGAGAATTTGATTGACCTTCATATCTGTGTATTCAATTTTCCTCGACCACACAGGCTGATTATTGGAATCGAAATAGCTGACGAAAAATTGTTGAATCGGAGAATCTCCCAGGTTTCGTGCGCAATAATTCCCACCTGCAGGTGACCTGGCTATGAGCTTCGAAGGATAAGCGGAATACATATAGATCGAATCGGCAGGGAAAGGATAGGTGTAGGCATTCGAAATATTTCCGGTAGTATCAATATCGAAAAGGAGAAGGTCGCTATGTGGATATCCTCTTTGACCGACGCATGTAAAAATGCCGGGACTCTTTTCTTCTGCTGAATTTATGGAAATGAATGGAAGCCTGTAATTGTGAGCGACATTACCTGATCCGTCGATCATAACAATTCCAAAACCGCCGAGCGCTAAAATACCATCATCGCCAAACGGTCGTATGAATAAAACTTCACTGAAAGTATTATCGTAATCCCATATTGATAATATTTGGCCGTTTACATCACACCGGAGTATGATGAAATCGCTGGCGCTTTGTGATGAAATTAAGATCGCAATGCTGGAGTCGCGCAATGCACAAACCTGGAATGGGATATAAATAGGAATTGAAAGTTCAATTCTACTTTGCCACAACATGGTTCCATCTTCGGCCAGCTTGAAAAGCCTGAATGAATTTGCATTACCATCTATCGTGGAGGTTCCGATAATGCTGCCATCATAACATCGGTCGATACAGGGGATTGCTGAATAATTCGCCGTAGACGATTCTTTATAGTAGTTGCCAAAAAAAGGCTGAGCACTATTTTGGTAAAACAGCAGCAGAAGAATAAATAGGGGAGATAGTTTCATTGGGTGAAGGTAAAATTATTTAAGATTTTAGCCATACAAGCCGTATGCGGCTGCAAACTTTTTCTATTAGCTTTACATGTAAATCTCCTAACCATGAAAAAATTTTTACTCTTTACAATTGCTCTTTATTTTTCTTTATCGATATCAGCGCAGACAGAAAAATTTTCTTCCGTTGATTGCATTCCTGTCCCTGCAGTATGTTATCCTTTACCTGTTAATATAGGCGGACTTGGAATTGGCATGAGCTTCGTCTCACTTAACCAGATCCAGAATACCAGCGGACATACCACTGGCGTTTTTGAAAATTATACCTGTACCGATTCTACCTTACTCTATACCGGAACTTCTTATGTTTTCCATGCAACAACAGGCCAGACTTATGAAGAGTCCGTAACAGCATGGATCGATTTTAATAACGATGGTGATTTCGCTTCTTCTGAAATCGTATTTCATGATTCAGCAATTGTCTACTCACATCAAGGTGCGATTACAATCCCTTCCGGAGTTCAAAATCAAAACGTACCCATTCGTATGCGGGTTGGAAGTGTTGCATCGGGACCTGTGTTAACAGGATGCAATCAACCTTTGTACGGTGAATATGAAGATTATAAAGTTTATTATGGACTAAACAATGGGATTGATGAACCGAAAAATAAAATTCATGTAACGATACAACCAAATCCCTTTCATGAATCAGCCACACTGATTATTTCCGGGAATGAAGCCATGAAAGAAATTGAGATGAATATTTATAATTCATTCGGACAACATATCAGAACAGAATTTTTTGAAGATACTTCTTCAATGAAAATTGAAAGAAAGGATCTGCCTGGGGGATTGTACTTTTATTCAGTTGCAGGAAAAGGAGAAATAAAAGCTTCCGGAAAATTTATTGTAGACTAGTGTTGTCCCGACTTCGCTACGGGCTCAACCAACCTTCACCTTCAGTTTCGTGCCCGGCATAAGCCTATTAGAGCTCAGCTTGTTCAGGCTTTTTATCTCGTCAATGGTGTGGTCGTATTGTTTGGCAATGCTGTAAAGCGTGTCGCCTTTCTGAACCACGTGCCAGGTGTATTTTCCGGAGGTGCTTTTTGTTTTGGTAGCAGACGTTTTCTTCGCAGTAGTTTGAGGAGTTGTGGCAGGCTTTGCAGCTGTATTCTCTGCAGGTGCTTTTTCTTTTACAGAAACATAAACTGCCAGGCGTTGGCCTTTATAAAGTTTTGTGCTTTTTAATTTATTCCAGCGTTTGATATCGCCTGTGGTGCAGTTATATTTATCAGCGATGGTGGAAACATACTCGCCTCTCTTTACGATATGATATTTCTTCACCTGCTTGGTGATGTAATCGTTGAGCGACGATTCATCAGCAGATGCGAGATCAGTTGATTCAGGCGTAAAGAGTTTGTCGACGTTTGCGATGTAAGTATTAATCTTGTTTGTAGGCAGACGCAGAACCTGTGGTTCATCAGACTCAGGAATGATACCGCGTTTGTAAACAGGATTCAGGTAAGAGAGCAGGTCAAGTGGAACATCGGTTACTTCTGCAATTTCAGAAAGGGAAACCTGTTGGTCAACCATTACCGTATCAGCTTCATAAAATGAAATCACAGGAGGTACAGCCGTGAGGTTATGCTCCGTTGAATAATTCATCAGGTAGGTCACAGCAATGAATGCCGGAACATATCCGCGCGTTTCAGCAGGAAGGTACTTGCTTATTTCCCAGAAATTTGTTTTGCCGCCGCTGCGTGCGATGGCCTTGTTCACATTTCCTGCACCGCAGTTATAAGATGCGATCACCAAAAGCCAGTCATGATAGATGGCATACATGTTCTTGAAATAATCGCATGCAGCCTGCGTGCTTTTCACAGGATCCCTGCGCTCATCAATAAATGAATTTACTTTTAAGTTATAGAGCTTTCCGGTTTGAAGCATGAACTGCCATAATCCTGTTGCGCCAACACGCGATTTTGCCGTAGGATTCAACGCTGATTCCACAATGCTCAGGTATTTGAATTCAAGCGGAAGGTCATTCTGGTCAAGGGTTTGTTCGAATAACGGGAAGTAGAGTTGGGCAAGTCCCATCACCCTTTCAGTAAGGCCTCGTTTACGAAGCGCATACATGTCGATGTATTCGCGCACCTGCTGGTTATAAACCAAAGGCATCGGGCTCTGGATTTTGGAAATCCGTTGTGCATATACTTCTTCAGAATAAGAAGGAATTTCGTACGGCTGAAAATTGTTCTGCTGGGTGCCGGAACTGGCAAAATTTAACCGTTGGATATAATTCAGGTTTACAAGGCTGTTGAGGGTAGCGGCAATCGGGTCATAGGCCTGATTTGGAACAATAGGATCGCCCTCTTTAACCTCCTGGCTATAGCCGGGGGTAAAAAGTAATATCCCTAAGGATAGCAGGGATATGGTTATTATGTGGTGCAGGGATACTTTCATCCGTTTATTTCTTTGATTTTGGCGATTTACATAAGCTTTTTTAGTTCGTGTCCCGCAAAAATATAAACTTCTTTTATTTCTCCTAAAATTAACGAGAATATGGCCCATAGGTTCATCCAAAGCCTTAATTTTTCTTACAGAACAATAGCATAAAACAGCCTCATTTTATTTATTCAGAGCCGAAAACCCTATAATAAATGAGATAAAATTTTGGCCCCACTCAAAATAACGTTCATATGGATTATGTATTCGTTGACAGAAAATAAAAATCAAACGGTCTTGATTGTATTATGTTCGCATTGTCTTTCTAACCAACCTCAACAACCGGGGCCTCGAAACTCTCCGGTTGGACTGCACCCAACCAACCTATAGCAGTCAACACACCCCGGAATTTTACTTGGCTCAATATTTTAAAGATTGAACCGGAATCATTATGGCAATGGAAACTGCATTGTTGAATTGCTCCGTGAGTGAAGTAATTCAACTGCTGAAAAAATTATTGAAGAGGGAAGGGTATGAAATTGAGAATATTGATCCGCATGAAACAATAGTGATTGCATACAGGAGCGGGAAATTGTTTTCAAAGAAGAAGCGTGTCATGTTCCAGATATCAAGTCCTGACAGCAGCTTAACACGCATTGATGTAACAGCAACGATTGAGGGAAGAAAAAAATCAAAGGAAGACGAAGAAGCATTGGAAGAAAAAATAGTATCAAGAATTTATTACTACATACAATAAATAAATTTAACCTGGAACAAATTAAACACTGCAGCCATGAAATTTGAAGAAATCACTCCGCATCTCAACAAAATTGCAACATTGTATCTCACAAATAATAAACGAAAAGTAGGCTGGCTTTTTCTCGAGAATAAAGAACATTTATCCGGCGATATTGAATCAGAAGTATACTTTGTAAATGTCCAGAAAGGCAGAAAACTTCTGCAGTACATGCATTCTGAAGACAGGAGTGCGTTGGAACCTGTAAGAGAAACGATACCTGTGCGGGAAATCCTCAGGATACGAAGTTCAAAATAAAATACCTCGCCACGTTGCACCAATTATCACGAAGAAAATAGTGAATGAATGATGGTGTGAATGCGTGATATTAGTGGCTATTTTTTTTCTTCTACCTTTTCATTCTCAGATCCACCCTTGCTGGCATCTTTAAATTCCCTGATCCCTTTTCCCAAACCTTTCATGAGCTCAGGAATTTTCCTGCCTCCGAAAAGCAGCAGCAATATGAGGGCAATAATGATGATTTCCTGCCCGCCTAAAATTCCAAGGATAATTTGAAGAACCATGATTGTTTTATTTACGGCACTTGAAAAGGTACCGGGTTGATTTGAGCGGCCAAAAGTAGGATATTAAACGTCCTCAAGCAAACGGCTGGGAGCGTTAACCGTTAATCGTCGTCCGTTAATCGGTTCAGCCCCAATCCCACACTTCAAAATATCCGCTGAAGATAAACGTCTTTTTGCAAAGCTGTTTTTAATCGAAGGATTCGTAATTCGTAAATACGTACGATTTATTGGTACTTCGGTGAGGAGTGGTAAACTTGCAGCTGATTTGATTTCAATACAAGATGGCAAGAGGCAGAAACTACAGTAAAGACGAATCCCCCAAGGTCAAAATTTCTAAAGAGAGTCTTAAGCAGACGCTCATCCTTTTCTCCTATTTAAAACCCTATCGCGGAAAGTTTATTCTCAGCCTGATCTGTATTGCCCTCTCTGCTTTTACAACAAGCCTGTTCCCATTATTTCTTGGGAAGATGATAGATGCAGCTTCTCCCGGTGCCACAATGCCCGGTACGTCAGGCATCGGAACACAAATCGGTTTCGGATTGCAGAATATTCACTGGAGCCTGAATACGACATTGCTATTGATCTTTCTTCAATTAAGCGTACAGACGGTTTTTTCATTCCTGCGCGTGTACCTGCTTACTGAGGTCGGCGAGAAAGCTTTGGCCGACATGCGCAAAGATGTATACAGCAAACTGCTTAGCATGCCGATGAGTTTTTTCACCGAGAAAAGAGTGGGGGAGCTGAGCAACAGGATCTCGTCAGATCTTTCGCAAATACAGGATGCCATTTCATTTACGCTTGCTGAATTCCTGCGTGGAATTTTTACGCTCATCATCGGACTTGTATTTATTTTCTGGATCAGCACAAAACTGGCGTTGGTCATGCTTGCTGTAGTTCCCGTAATCGCAGTGCTTGCAGTAGTGTTCGGCATGCGCATCAGGAAAATGTCGCGCAAGGCACAAGACCAGCTTGCTGAAAGCGGGACGATTGTGCAGGAAACTTTCCAGGGCATTTCGATTGTGAAAGCATTCACGAGCGAGTTCTATGAAATTGGCCGCTACGTGAAAAGTATTTACAGCGTTGTGGATACGGCTATCAGCAATGCACGCTACCGAGGTGCTTTCATTTCATTTATGATCTTTAGCGTTTTCGGAGCCATTGCTTTCGTGATGTGGTTTGGTGCCGGCATGATACAGTCAGGGCAATTGACCATCGGATCGTTGACCATGTTCGTGATCTTTTCAATGTTCGTTGGCGGTACGTTTGCAGGGTTTGCAGATATGTTCGGGCAATTGCAAAAAACATTGGGAGCCACACAGAGCATCCGTGAAATTCTTCGCAGTGAAGGAGAAGCTGTTGAACTTAAGCAAACAGTTGTTGAACCTCAATTCCACCTGAAAGGAAATGTGCACTTTGAACACGTTGCATTCAGTTATCCCAGCCGGAAGGAAATGAATGTGCTGAAAGACATATCTCTCTCCGCATCAAATGGCGAACAGGTTGCAATCGTAGGACCCAGTGGCGCAGGCAAGAGCACGATTGCCGCTATGCTGCTGAGATTTTACGAACCCACAAGCGGTACAATATATTTCGATGAACGTCCTTCTTCAGAATTTCCATTGTCGCAACTCAGGCAACAGATGGCATTTGTTCCTCAGGACGTCATCCTTTTCGGCGGAAGCATCAGGGAAAATATTGCTTACGGAAAACCGGATGCAACAGATGAAGAAATTTTATTGGCAGCAAAAAAAGCACATGCCCACGAGTTCGTAGAGCGCTTCCCCGAGCAATACAAAACCATTGTTGGGGAACGGGGAATAAAATTGAGCGGCGGACAACGCCAGCGCATCGCCATTGCAAGAGCAATTTTAAAAGATCCTGCAATTTTAATTTTGGACGAAGCAACTTCTTCCCTCGACAGCGAAAGTGAAGCATTGGTACAGGATGCATTGGAGAACCTGATGAAAGGAAGAACTTCGTTTGTAATTGCTCACCGGTTGTCAACCATCCGCAATGCAGATAAAATTGTTTTGATCGACAAAGGCATCGTCTCTGAAAGCGGCACGCATGCTGAACTCATGTCGCACAACGGGCTTTATCGCAAACTGAATGAAATGCAGTTTGAATTTGGAACTGTTACGCAATCTCCGGGCACACCAGATTTGAAGATGAGTTGATTTGAAGATTTGATGATGGAACAGCCAAGCTGATTTTTTTGCTTCTTTGTATTGAAATCTAAGCCTTCCATAATGAAAAAGATCATCTCAATAATTTTTCTACTCACCAATGCCGTTGCATTTTCCCAGTCTAAGCTAGAGGAGTCAAAGATTATAATGGCTTCCGGCGATACAGCAAAAGTGGAAAGCTTCAGGAAACTTTATCCGAATGCATGTTATATTTATAATAGTGTCGAGGATTATTATATCAATAACCCGAATCCAAATATGGAATGGTATGTCTGGAATTCAGGAAGCAAAATTGAAATTGCCCGCTATGGCCATAAGGATATGGAGTGGCTTTCGGAAATAAGTAACTTCTGGTTCAGCGACCAGAACGGTTTGCTGGTCCGGAATTTTCAAAATAAACTTTACCGCGTAGTTGTTGATGGCCCCATCTGCTATTACGTCGAAGTTTTTAACGGGGAAGTTTATAAGGATACTGACAGCACGTTTGCTTTTTTTCCTTCTCCAGGCTCGGGCAAATATTTTGAATATTATTCCATGACGGTAAAAGGAGATCTGAAAACCGACTTTGACAAAATCCTTGAAAAATATTTAAAGGACTTTGGTTTGTATGAGCAATTCAAATCCGAAATAGTACCGCGCTATACGAAGGACAGCGTTTGGGATCTTGAAACAAGGAGAATAAACAAGAATCTGAAGTACCTGCGAATGGTGAATGCAAAACTGAAGTAACAGCCGGAGCAGCCGAACGGCCGAACAGCCAATGTGCAAATGAGTAAATGTGCAGATGTGACCGGCTTTGGGGCTGCTTATGCACATTTGCACATTTACGCACTTGCACATTTTCTCGATTCTGTCAATTTTAAATTGGTATGTCCATCATAATATACAATGGAAACTATTAAATCTTCCCACCGCCACTTCATCATTCACAAGCCGTTTGGTTATTTGTGCCAATTTGTGTGCGAGCTGAAGAAGAAAAAATTACTGCATGAGCTTTACACTTTTCCGGAAGGCACCATGGCAATCGGCCGGTTGGATGAAGACAGCGAAGGACTGTTATTGCTTACGACAGATGGCAGGGTGAGCGAACTCATCCGCAACCGCAAAACAGAAAAGGAATATTTTGCGCAGGTGGATGGCGATATAACCGATGAAGCGATTGCTAAGTTGCAGGAAGGAGTCGAAATCGGAATCAGGAATGTGAAGTACAAAACATTGCCGTGCAAAGTAAAAATACTGGCAAGTGATCCGGGATTTGCACCTCGCACAAAAAGAATCAGAGACGACAGGCATGGACCCACCTGCTGGATATCGATTACACTTACCGAAGGCAAGCTGCGCCAGGTGAGAAAAATGACAGCTGCTGTCGGCTTTCCAACTTTACGATTGGTGCGGGTTCGTGTTGGAGATGTGCATCTTGGAAATTTACGACCCGGAGTAGTAAATGAGGTCACTAGCTTCTTGGAATATGAAGCGGAGAAACAGTGAGACAGGGAAGGGAGAATGGAAAATAAATTTAATAAAAATGACTTAATGTCTGCGGCTGTTAAATGACTATGGCTATTCAATGACCATGGATCCTTCGGCTGTTATTATTAGCTTTGCGGTAAACAAACACTGCCATGAAAAAATTCCTCACCTGGTTCATTATCATTTTTATAGTCGTCAGCACATTCCTTGTGTATTGGTATTATTACAATACATACAGCGAAGGAAACCGTTCAGGCGTGCTCCAGAAGTTTTCTAAAAAGGGAAATATGTTCAAGACCTTTGAAGGAGAGCTGATCATGAGCAGTATTTCCAGCACTTCAAATGTGACCATCGCCTCAGAGAAATTCTTTTTTTCTGTAAAGAACGATAGCATTGCAAACTCCATGTTCGACATGGAAGGCAAACGTGTTACAGTTCATTATGAACAAAAAAGAAAACATCTTCCGTGGAATGGTGAGACGGATTATTTTGTGAATTCTGTGAGGATTGACAGTACTCAATAACAGCCGTTAACTGCCATTGAAACACATCGGCACAGTAGGAAACATAGAACAGCCACTATCCCCATTTGTAAATTCGTACGATCTATACGTACTTCGGTGAGGCGCTTCAATTGAACGTGATTTTCCCTTCCGCTTTTACTTCATCATTGGAAAGTAACCTGAAAATATAAGACCCATTTGCAATGCCGTTGCGGTTGACCCTGAAAGTGTTTTCGGTAACTGTTGTAAATGTTGAGAGCGCACCACCCATCACTTTTTTTCCGTTTGAATCATAAAGCTCAAACTGGCATTCAGCAGGAATAATTTCTCCCGGATTAAAACTTATCAAAATATATTCTGTAGCCGGGTTTGGATAAACGAGCACATCACCTGAACTTCCTGTGTTGTTTACAGGTACAACATCTGAATAGCTGAAAGCCCCGTCGAAATCAGTTTGCTTTAACCGATAATAGGAAATGCCTTTGAGGGGATTCATGTCTTTCTCGGAATAATGCAAAGCTGTTGTACTGTTTCCGGCTCCGTCTTTTTCTGCAATACCCTTAAAGTCAATTCCATTACCGGAACGTTCAACAGTGAAGTAATCGTTGTTGGTTTCTGTGAGTGTAACCCATGCAACATCTACATGTTTTTTGGAATTCAGTTTTGCAGTAAAGCTTAACAAAGAGATCGGTAATGGAGAAGCACCGGTTCCAAGTCCAAAAGTTCCGTACCCGGTATTATTGTACATATGAATGACGTTTGGATTGATTTCATTCTGCGTAGGTAACGGCGCCAGCCATATTCCGGTATTGTCCCATCGCTGCGCAAGCAATTGTCCTGTACTGAAACCATTTTCTGATGCAAGATCAAATGTAAAAGTGAGTTCGGACAGTGAACCTGGATTCTCAGCATCAACCTCCCAGTACCTGTCAACTGCGTTCATTGGATTTCCATCACCAAGCGAACTGATATCGCTTACCGCACTTGGCAAAACAGGATAAGGAAGATTCATTGCATTGGTTTTATAGGTTGACATTGTTACATGTCCGTGAAATCCTCCGGCAAGATTATACGTGAATGGAATAAGGGTTCCCGCATTGTTCGAAAATGGAACAACATGATTTCCTGTCACACCCTTCATGTCCCAGTCAACTTTAGAAGAGTTATCTGTCTGCTCGCTGCGGATGGAACCCGACCAAACAATAATTGCATCCGGATCAGGATTGGTAATGAGAAGTGTATTTGAATTCAGATCCAGCAATTCATCCAGGGAAAGTATTCCCGATGGTGTTGCGCCGCTCCCGCCTGTGGCAATATCAGTGAGTAAAGTTTTTGTTCCCGTACCCTGGAGTTGGAGATGATGAAAGAGTGTAAGGTCATTTCCGCCTATAGATTGTGCAGCACCATTCATGATGACAGTTCCCGCGGAAACTGCGAAACAATTATTCCCTGAATTGTTTGTCCAATTCCCGGTGAGATCAATGGTTCCTGAATTGTTGATGGTCGTCCCGGCATTGTTCAGCAAGCTTCCTTTAATAGTTACCTGCGCGCCGTTTGTAATTGTAAGTGCGACGGAATTGTTTGTTACCAGCTGGCTGAAACACTCAATAGAATTTGCCAGCAACATCAATGCTATAGGAATCCAGAATTGTTTTTTCATTGAATATAACTGAGTGGCAATACTGAAAGAGTCAGGACTACGATTAAAGCGATGAGCGAAAGAAAGGTGACTGCCATGAAAACATCTCTCTTCTTTTCAATTCTCACGTACTTGTGGTAAGATGTTTCCATTGATTTCCCGGTCATGCGATTCAATTTAAGCCACCGGTTGAATTCAGGTGTGTCAGTGATTTTTAGTTTGTTTACTTTTTTCATTTGTTGTGAAATATTGATGGTTAAAGAATAATTGGGAAATAATGATTTGATTTTATTCCTCGTAAGTGATCAACACCTTGACAGGAACATTTTGGATGCCGTTAGAATTCAAAGCAGAATTGTGAATGTTGACCGATGAAGGATCCACGGAAAAATCAAATTCGAGTCCCGGATTATATGTATGCCCGGCAGAAATAAATCTTCCTCCGGAAAATTCAACCAGCACTTCTACCGCGAGAATTTTTGAAGAACTTATGCCATGTGCCAGCATAGCTGTTCCACCCGGAGATGTACTTGTTGTGCCTGTAAGCTTCAACATTTTTATTTTGGGTGCATTGCTTCCAAGCTTTGTGTACCCATTTACTTCAAGTTCTGCCTGGGGTGCATTTACGCCGATACCTACTTTCACTGCATCTGCACCGGTTCCACCGAGTACCATGCTGTTGTTTGCAGAAACATATGCATTGTATCCAATCGCTACTGATTTGGAAATTGTCAGATCACCTTGTGCATTATTTCCCAGGTAGGTGTTGAAAGTTCCCGTGGTATTGCTATATCCTGATCCGCGTCCGATAAAAGTATTTCCTGATCCCAAGGTATGATACCCGGTAACAAAACCGAGAAACGTATTGTCACTAGCTCCGCCGGAGTTAAATCCTGCACTTGAACCCATAATTGTATTTGAATTGCCTCCCGTGCCAAGATTTGCCGCCGACAACCCAAAGTATGAATTATTGCTTCCACTGGTGTTGGAACTTCCTGCCAATCGTCCTATATAGGTGTTACTGCTACCGGATGTATTCTGAAATCCTGCTGTAGCGCCCACAAAAGTATTTCCTATTCCAGCCAGGTTATTATATCCTGCCTGTGTTCCGAAAAATGAATTGTCGTTGCCGGTCGTGTTGAAGGTGCCGGAAAATGCACCGAAGAATGAATTGTTTCCGGAGGTATTGTTGTACCCACTGTGCATGCCGCAAAATGTATTTGAATTTCCGATGGAATTCAGCCGCCCGCTATTGGTTCCGACAAACACATTTGAGTTACCGCTGGTGTTGGTTTGACCCGATGCGCTGCCGATAAATGTATTGCTGCTGCCGGTGGTATTGAATCCCGCATTGAGACCGATGATGACATTGTTCGAAGCAGTATTTGCAGCCGTTGAAGCCCAATAGCCGATCACAACATTTCCGGAGCCGGTGGAATTTCCCGAACCTGCTGCGTGACCTATACTTATATTACTGCTGCCTGTAGAATTATTTAATCCTGCAGCCAGTCCGAAAAAAGAATTCCCGTTTCCCGTGGTGTTGAATAAACCTGCATTTGTACCGAAGAAGGAGTTGTTGGTTCCTGTGGTATTCAACGTACCTGAAGCGTAACCATAAAATGCATTATTGTTTGCAGTGTTGTTCGTGCCCGACGTATATCCTGTAAACGTATTGTTGCTTGCCGAAACACCATCGTATCCTGCGCCGTATCCTGCATAGAAATTATTCTGTCCAACAGTGTTTGTATATCCTGCTGATGTTCCGAGGAAAACATTGCTTCCGCCGGTAGTTGTGGCTAAACCTGCATAACTTCCGAAGAAGGAATTAAAGCTTGCAGTATTATTATAGCCGCTTGAATACCCTGTAAAAGTGTTATAGATTCCAGCGGCATTCAACCTCCCGGCAGATCTGCCGGTGAACGTATTGTAATTGCCTGTTGTATTTCCGAATCCTGCACCTGCACCGGTGAATGTATTTTCTTTCCCTGTCGTATTTCCATTTCCGCTTGCGGCGCCAAGAAATGTATTCAGTTCACCTGTGTTATTTGAGACCCCGGAAGTGTGTCCCATGAAAGTATTGTTTGCGCCTGTTGTATTGTTAAATCCTGCATTGTGTCCATAGAATGAATTGTTGCTTGCCGTATTGTTGTAACCACTGGCAGTCCCTGCAAACACGTTGAAGCTGGCTGTGATGCCAAGTCTTCCGGCACTTGATCCAAGGTAAACATTACTCAGACCTGTCGTATTTGTAAAGCCGCTTCCTGTACCCAGGAATGTGTTTAAGGTTGCTGTGGTTGTGTTTTTACCAGATTCAAATCCGATTGCAACATTGTTGCTGCCTGTTGTGTTTTGCTGACCGGCATCGGTTCCTACAAAAGTATTGTATGCACCTGTTGTGTTGGATTTTCCTGCAACCGATCCCAGGAAAGTATTGCGGTGTCCCGTTGTATTATTTTCCCCGGCCGTCACACCAATAAAAGTATTCCATTCACCGGAAGTATTAAACCTTCCGGAGCCACCGCCGAAAAATGAATTGTTGTACCCGGTTGAATTTGCATTTCCTGACATCGAACCAAAAAATGCATTTCCGTTGACGTAATCAATCCTTCCTGCTTTCTGATTGTTGACACGGAAGTTCAGGGGAGTAAGGTCTGTAGTGCCGATAAAATTTGTTCCATCAATTGTTCCTCCATTCCCTGTCACCTGCCAGCCGGCGCCGGAACTTGCAAGCATCATCCATGTGCTTCCATCATAAAACCAGAATCCTGTAGTGAAGTCTGTCTGGTAAATGACCATTCCTTTTGCTGTTGCATCGGGAGCCGGAAACATTGCAATGCGTTGTGCCTGTGTCAGCCGCGGGGTAAGAAGACCTTTATCTGATGCAGTGAGATCAAGCAGCGCTTTATTATGCGGTGCAGGATTGTTGATGCCGACATTCTGAGAGTACGTGGGTATTGCAATGATCATGAACGTCAGCAGCAGCGACAATACCAGGATGATGAAATCAATTCCATATGACTTGATAAAGTTCCTTGAATGCCGGAAAGTATTGTACGATTGGATTTTGAATTTGCTTGGTGACATGTGTATCATTTGATTTATGACTCAAATGTATTTTCATGGCATGCCGTCTTTTTATGATTTTTAGAATTCAGGACATTTGGTTAGTAACTGGTAATTCACGGTATTAACCGGTAACAGCAGGAAGTGACAAGGATTTCTCAAAAAAAGCGCATTGCATTTTCCCATTTTCCCATCCAATCAGAGTTGCCCACTGATTTCTCAGTTAAAGTACCATTGACAAAGAGAAATGGCGCGGGTAACGGGATTAAAATATATTTGCCTTTAGCAGAACAGGAAAAAGCATATGAGGAAAATCTTTTTGCAGGTAATATTCATTTTCATTCATGCGGTTGAAATCATGGTTTTCAGGAGGATTGCATTGGCCAGTAGGCGGCACTTACTTTTATTTATTTTCATTTCATCCAGTCAGGTTGCGTTTTCCCAGTTTCCCCAAAAAGATTTTTATTTCAATCATATAAAAACAGAGCAGGGATTATCGAACGGTATCGTAAATGATATGCTGAAAGATAAAAGCGGGTTTATGTGGATTGCTACTCTGAATGGCCTGAACCGTTTCGACGGTGCGCACTTTATGGTTTATAAAGCTGATCCGCGCGACTCTACGAAGCTTTCAAGCGATGCCATCTATGGTCTATGCGAGGATAGCGAAGGCAATATCTGGTGCGCACACAATTCAGGCATAAGCAGGTATAACAGGAGAAAAAACATATTTAAAAATTATACCCTCACCAATGCAGTTACAGGTTTGAGGTCAGTAGGGTCTTCAAATGGTATTCTTTATACTAAAAGGGGCGACATCGTAACTTATTCAAATAGCGGTGTTTTTGTTTATGACAAGGACAAAGACGGTTTCGTTTATTATACTGAGCTGACAGCAGAAGGACGCATGGAATGTGATGCGATCTACAATAAATCCTTTCTTGAAGACCGCACGAGGAATGGAATCTGGATAGGCACTGATAACGGGTTAAAATATTTTGATTTGGATTCCAGGAAATTTTTCGGCTTCAAAAATAATCCCGAAAAAAATATCCTCTTCAACGATCATTCCTGCCGCGCACTCACCTACGACAACGAGGGTAGCCTTGTTTACTTCGACAACAACGAAAAAGCGATAATGACTTATTCATTCGCTTCCGGTATGGTGAGTCAGCGTTTTGGAAAAATTCCTGTGAGTGATGAAGAACGTATCAACTGCATTCTTATCGACAGCAATTCCAATGCATGGATGAGCGTGCACAGCATGAAGGTGCTGTACTTTGATAACAGCACAGAAAAAATTTATAATGTCAGGCACCAGCCGGGTTTGAGCCATACCATTTCAGGTGATTATTTTAACTGCGCGCTGCAGGATTCACTTGGCAATATTTACATAGGCACGGTGAACGGCATCAACTATTTTAATCTTTACCAGGATTTTGTTTCCATCATCAGTTTTCCTGACTCCATTGCACACCGGCGACAGTACTACCTTCACCAACTCCTGAACGGTGATAAGCAGAATAATATCTGGTTTGCTCCGACGTATCAATACCTGCTGAAATACAATCCAGGCAGCCAATCTTTCCAGACGTTTGATCTGTTGAAGTCAAAAGCTATTCCCGGCGATATCAATATATCTGCCATGGAAGCCACAAACGACAAGTTATATTTCGGAACGCTGGATGGAATCTATACTTATGAAGTTTCCACCAGCACATTTGATAAACTCAGGAAGATTCCTGCTTCGGAAAAAATTGACGGCAAATACATTCTTTGCATGATGCTCACTTCCAAAGGTGACCTGTGGTTTACGAGTCATCACAACGGAGTATTCCGTTACAATACCAATACAGGAAAATATTTCCATTATGTTCCCGATTCAACGCAGGCCGGTGCATTTAGCAATGAATATATTTTTGATATGCTCGAAGACCGATCTGGAAATGTTTGGTTCTGCGCCGAAAATGACGGGCTGATCAAATTCAGTTATCAAAAAAATTCTTTCGAGTACTTCACCAAAAACGCTTCCGCTTCCAATCCTGAAGTCTATTACTCTATTGTGTGCGACAAGCAGAATAACCTTTGGGTGCAAGGCATCCTGAGCGGACTGAATAAATTCGATACAAAGACAAATACTTTTTCAAAAGATATTCCTTTCAAAGGACTATCCAATTTCCAGTACAACCATTTGCTGGAAGATGGGCGCAACAGGATATGGCTTTCATATTATTCACAGTATTCAGTCCTGGACATCAATAAGACCAGCGTAAAAAATTTTGAAATCAATTATGCCCGTGCAAATAACGATTATGCAAACTATTCATGCCTCATGGCAGATGGAAGGATTGCTGCAGAGAGTAGGAACGGTTTTTTTATTTTCAATCCTGATAAATATGAAGACCACAAAGCCATTGAAGCGATTACCATTTCAGACTTCAGTGTAAACCAGGTGCAGAGCCCGTTCATTGCAGGCGATTCAATCATTCACCTCAAGTCGTCGCAGAATTTTTTTTCAATTAATTTTTCGACGCTGAGCCTGTTGAACAATTCCGACATTCAGTTTGCATACAAGCTGGAAGGATTGAATGACTACTGGGTTGAATGTGGTAACCGGCATACCGCATATTTCACCAACCTGGGTGGAGGTGAATATTCATTTAAGGTAAAGGCAACGGCTGCGAATGGGATGATGCGCGAGTCGGCTTATCCTGCAAGGATATCGATCGACAAAGTATTTTATTCTACCATCTGGTTCCGGCTTGTGTTGCTGGCTGCATTGGGAGGTTGTATTACATGGTATATCAGCATCGTTAGAAAAAGGCGGTTGAAAAAAGATGCCGACAAGGCGATTGCTTATTTTGCAAATTCACTACAGGGAAAAAACAAGGTGGAGGAATTGTTATGGGATATCACGCATAATGTCATTACACGCACGAACATGGTCGACTGCGTAGTATATCTTTTAGATAAGGAACATAAAGTCCTTGTTCAGAAGGCAGCCTTCGGTGAAAAAAATCCCGGTGAATATGAAATCCTGAACCCATTGGAAATCCCTTTAGGGAAAGGAATTGTAGGCAATGTCGCAGAGACAGGAGTTGCAGAAATTGTCCCTGATACTTCAAAGGATCCAAGATATATAGCAGATGATTCAATGAGGCTCTCTGAACTTGCTGTTCCTATTATCGCCGAAGGACAGGTGATCGGCGTCATTGATTCGGAGCACCCGGATAGAAATTTCTTCACCCGCGAACACCTTTACCTGATGAAGACGATTGCATCCATCACGGCAACGAAAATTGTACGTGCACAGAAGGAAATGGAAGTGGAAGCAAATCGTGAACGCCTGGAGGATTTGAAAACACAGGTCACGCAAACAAGGCAGCAGGCTTTGCAGGCACAGATGAATCCGCATTTTATTTTCAACTGCCTGAACTCAATCAATGGGTTCATACTTCAGAATGATCCGGCCACGGCTTCGACCTTTCTCATTAAGTTCTCAAAGCTAATCAGGCTAATCCTTGAACATTCAAATGAAAAAACCATTTCGCTTCTGAGCGAGCTCGAGGCATTGAAACTTTACATTGATATGGAATCATTGCGGTTCGGCAAAAAATTTTCATTCAAAATCGAAGTTGATAAGAGCGTAATGGCGGATTCCATCCAGGTTCCGCCGCTTATACTTCAGCCCTTCGTTGAAAATTCAATATGGCATGGATTGCTGCACAAGCAAACCGAAGGCGTGCTTAAAATAGACATAGCGATGAAGGGTAACATGCTTGAATGTATTATTGAAGACAACGGAGTGGGACGTGCGATGTCAGCTTCGTTTAAAACAAAGACATCTGTAAATAAAAAATCACTTGGCCTGAAGCTTACCAACGAGCGGCTTGCACTGATGTATCCTGACGGAAACAGGAGATCAGCGGTGCGCGTAATTGACATGCAGGACAATGAAGGCATTGCAGCCGGAACAAAAGTGATTATTTCGATGCCAATTGCAGAAGAATTAAACTAACACCATGATAAAGGCCATACTCATTGATGATGAACTAAAGTGCACTGAGACGCTTGCTATCCTTCTCAGGATGCATTGTCCTGATATCACCGTCGCCGCAATTTGCAACAGCGGAGAAGAAGGAATTGAAGCCATCAACAAGCATCAGCCTGACGTGGTTTTCCTTGACATCGAAATGCCGCGTATGAATGGCTTCGACATGCTTGAAAGATTTCAGAAAATATCTTTTCACGTAGTGTTTACCACTGCTTACAACCAGTTTGCAGTGAAAGCTTTCAGGTACAGTGCGTTGGATTACCTGCTTAAACCCATTGACCCGGACGATCTGAAGCTGACGGTAAACCGTATTAAGGAAATGAAAACAGTAGCATCGAAGGAACAATTGGATATTCTTCTCCGGCATTTGCAAAGTAACACCAGGCCCCAGCGGATTGCATTGTCAACAGGAGATGGATTGATCTTCGTTGATACGAAGGAAGTAATGTACTGCCAGTCAGAAAGCAACTATACCCATGTGATGCTGCTCAATGGCGAGAAATATCTTTTAGCAAGGTCACTCAAGGAATTTGAAGACACATTGCCTACCGATAATTTTTTCCGGATACACAACTCATTTCTCGTGAACCTGAATGAAATTAAAAAATTTGTCAGGGGAGATGGAGGGTATGTCATCATGAACGACAATACCCAGATCACGATTGCGCGCGCGAGAAGGGAAGAATTTTTTGCATTGTTTGATAAATTTTAATCCTTCTGGAAACCAGACCCCGTGCCAGTTTCCCACTTGCAGTTTTCCCTTGAGTTGGTTTAAAAGTTAAAGCCAGTTTGACCAGAAAATACCCCAAAGGTTAATGGGGGCTTTGTCAAAACATAATCTGCAGCCGTGATCGGTCTTAAAAGAAGATGGCATATTCTTTTTACTGCAGGAGCAAATAATTAAATTAATTTTTAAATAAATCTATTATGGCAAACAAGAATGAAGGACCGAATCAAGGTCAGGAACAGGAGAAACGTACAGGTTCACAAAACCAGGGAACAACTCCGGGAACCACTCAGAAAGGTTCAACCTCAGAAAAAAATGAGGAGAGTGACGTTACAAATGAAAGTGAAATGCAGGCAGGCGGAACCCGCAAACCGGATCGTACCAATGAAGGTGAGCGTGAAGGCAACAGCAACGACCGCCAGCGTCAAGGTGGAAGTGAAGGTCGTGAAGGCATGGGTGGCGAACAAGGTGGCAATCGCGGACAAAGCAGCGAAGGCAACCGTTAAACTAATTCCCCTCTCAAAAATAAAAGGACGGTCATGCGATCGTCCTTTTTTTATGACAAACCAGTAAAGTTTTCTTTTACACGGAAAAAATCTTCCGAGAAAAGTTTATAAAGAACTAATTTCCCGCCGAATATTTCGAACCGGCCCCAAACTCCCAACTAATCTTGCCAAAGCACATATATATATTCAGCGGTCTGGGCGCAGATGAAAAAGCCTTTCAGCAACTTGATCTTGACGCTTACCAGGTTACGCACATACAATGGATCAAACCGGCAGATGATGAATCAATTGAAGCATATGCCGGGCGACTGATCGAGCAGGTAATCACCTCAAAGCCAGTATTGATGGGCCTTTCCTTCGGAGGATTGATGGCGATTGAAGTTTCAAAACACATCAGCACAGAAAAAATAGTTCTTATTTCTTCGGTCAAAACGAAGAAGGAAATTCCATTGCCATACAGAATAATGGGGAAGATTGGTTTGCAGAAAATTTTTCCTTTGCAATTGTTGAAACGTCCCAACGCGGTTACCAATTTCATATTTGGAGCACATACAAAGGAAGACAAGGAATTATTGAAACCCATGATTGAGAATACTGACATGCATTTTTTAAAATGGGCTATGGACAAGGTAGCGACGTGGAAAAATGGTTTCAATCCCGGGAACATTACACACATCCATGGAACGGCAGACAAGGTTTTGCCTTACAGAAATGTAAAATGCGACTACACAATTGATGAGGGAGGACACATGATGGTATTAAACCGCGCAGTCGAGGTCAATGAAATCCTGCATAGCATCTTGAAATAAGAAGCAAGCCTTGCATTTTAGGATAATGGAGCCAGGTTGGAATCAATCCCGGAAAAAAATCTTACAACAGTTTTGTAACACATCTGGGGTTTTGTGAACGCACTTCAGAGAGATTCTGAATTTCCCCCTTTAACATTGGATTTCATCACCAGATTCATGTGAAGTTGTTGCGATTTTTCAATTCAATTGCAATTCTGAAAACATTCTGTGCACCATTTTAGAGACAACTTGTAGACTGCTGCCTGTAAGGGGTGTATTGATTCTAGCCGCACGTTCGCCGGTAAATGTCGTTTCATTGTCCTGTAAACAACTCGATATGAAAAAACACATTACCCGTACAACACTCGCCACGATATTGTTCTTCCTGGTTTTCACATCTGCTTCAATGGCACAAACCGTCCGCGGTTTTTATGTGAATGGATTCAACTCTATCCTTGGAAACACAACTTCTGAAACAACCCTGCTGGAATACACGCAGGCAAATGGCTACAATTACCTCTGCCTGTACAGCCTTGGATCGGTTGACATGACAAGTACAACAATTAAGACGAAGCTTGCCAGCTTTATCAACCGGGCGAAAACGCAATATGGAGTAACGCAGGTTGGTGCTGCGGGAGAAATTTATTCTTTCTTCGCCAACGGCATCTTACCTTATAATGTTGGAAGGCCAGCAAACGAAAAAATTGACGTACTCAATTTTGAATTTGAGTTCTGGATTACGTCCACCATTGCAGACCAGTATTGCGCACAGTACCTGACTCCGAATCACCTTACATGTGATTCTGCCGGAGCATTTGCATATGCAAAAACACAGTTTTCGCAAATCGATGCGGCTGCTGCAGCAAACGGGTTGAAGAGCGAAGTATATTTTGGCTGGCCGAACAAAGGGCAGATGCAATGGTATGCACAGCGTGCTGACCGCATTCTCCTGCACGCTTACCGTACCAGTGATTCTGACATTTACTCGTATACAAAAAACCGGTTGATTGACATCGCTTCAGTCAATTCAATTGTTGAAGTCATCATCATCTTTTCAAGTGAATCAGACTTTATGGGTCCATGGCTTCAAACACATGCCATTACAAAACCATATGAAACGTATGCAGCGGCTTTCAGCGCAGAAGCAGGTACATGGAAAAATTATATCAAGCTCCAGGGATACCAGTGGTTTAAATATTCTACAATGCCTCCAACTGCTGTAAGTGCAACTGCTACAATTGCTGCCAACGGTCCCGTAACTTTTTGCGCCGGAGGAAATGTAACATTGTCAGTTACTTCAGGTACTGCTGATTCCTACCAGTGGACAAAAAATGCATCGAATATTTCAGGCGCAACAACGATGTCCTATGCTGCAACTGCAAGCGGAGATTATGCGGTGAAGATCACAAAGGGAGGATCATCAGCAACATCTTCATCAATTACCGTGAATGCATCGTCTTCAATACCTCAGCCCGTAATTACTGCCAGCGGACCGCTTACATTTTGTCCGGGCGGAAATGTTACCCTGACATCAAGCAGCAGCACAGGCAACCTGTGGTCAACAAATCAAACTTCTCAATCCATTGTTGTTTCATCGGCTGGAAATTATTCAGTGAAGGTTACCTCTGGCAGCTGTAATTCCACATCGGCCACTACAACTGTTGCCACAAGTGGAAGTATGAATACTCCTACCATCACATTGAATGGATCATCAAAGATTTGTCCGGGTTCAGGTGTTGTTCTTAAATCTTCCCTGGCATCTTCAGGCGGTTACACATGGTCAACGGGTGCAACAACAAGATCGATTTATGTAAGCACAGCAGGAACATATTGGGTGCAAACAGGAACTGCCGCATGCTTTGCAAAATCGTCTGATAAGGTTATCACAATGAAATCAGCTCCTTCAACTCCTACCATCACAGCCAATGGATCTACAAATCTTGGAGAGGGAGGAACTGTGAAGTTGACATCCAGCACAGCATTCGCTTACTCATGGAATTCAGGATCTGTAAAGAAATATATCAATGTAACAACTGCCGGAACCTATACCGTTACTGTAACCGGATACAACGGCTGTAAAGCCACTTCAGCTCCGAAGGTTGTAACTACTGCGAACTGCACTCCACCGGCAATGCCTGTGATTACTTCCAACAGTTCAAACAACAATATTCTCAGTGAAGGACAAAGCATTGAACTTAAATCAAGCACTGGCGGCGGGTACCTTTGGTCGAATGGTCAAACAACTCAATCGATAAACGTTACAACTGCCGGGATATACACTGTGCGCGTTTACAATACAGGTGATTGTTACACGATTTCATTGCCTGTAACAATCTATGATGAAGATGCATTGGGCCGTGATCAGTTTATAGCAGCTTCTGAAAGCGGAAAGATATCCATGATGTCATACCCGAATCCTGCGCATGGAGAATTCACAATTTCATTCAGCACCGACATGACTGAAACATGCTTGCTGAACGTGTATGACCTTTCAGGAAGAGTATTGATAACAGAGGAAGTACATGCTGAAGAAGGAAATAATATGGTGCAGATGAATGCTTCAACGCTTGCACCCGGAATCTATGTTGCGCATCTGACAGGAGGATCAATCCAGGGACAGGTTCGCTTTATGGTTCAGTAAAAGAAAATTTACACGAAAAGCATGAAGGGTGATGGATATTCCGTCACCCTTTTTGTTTGTATGCCGCTATTCACTTCATTGTTTATCATGCATTTGTACATTCTGCATTTTGCATTATTTTAGCCGCCGTGAAAGTAGTCGCAGTTATATTGTCAATCTATATGCTTGGGCTTGTGATATTGCCTTGCAGGGACAATTGTGAGACGGGAGCGCATGAACTTGTAACAACAGTTGAATCATCTCAGGAACATCACGAAGCCAACAATGACATTTGTTCTCCATTCTGTTTTTGTTCATGCTGCGCCACCAGTGTAATTGTGCAGCCGGTAATGGAATTCCAGCATCTTTCTTTCCAAACCTCTCCTGAATTTTCTGAGTATAATTTTTCAATTTTTTCAGAGGTACATCATTCCATCTGGCAACCTCCAAAAATCAGTTAGTCGCTTTTCAGGTTTCCGTTTTTTTGGAATATTTATTTGCTGCCTTAACCGAACCGGTTAAAGGCATCTTCTTATTCATTAACTGATTATATCATGATCGAAAAAATAATTTCGTTTTCAGTCAATAACAAACTCATCACCGGAATTTTTATTCTGGTACTTATTGGTTGGGGAGTGTATTCAACTACCAGGATTTCCATCGATGCATTGCCTGACGTTACAAACAACCAGGTGCTTGTCAATACGATGGCGCCGAACCTGGCAACGCAGGAAGTTGAGCAGTTCATAACATACCCTTTGGAGTTGGAATTCAAAAACCTGCCTGACCTGGTAGAACTGCGATCTACTTCACGAAGCGGACTCTCTGTAATCACGATCGTCTTCGAAGACCATGTTCCAGTAAATATTGCGAGGCAACTTGTTGCGGAAAGAATAAAATCTGCAGAAGAGCATATCCCAAGGAATTATGGCACGCCTGAACTGGCCCCTCCCACTACAGGCCTTGGAGAGATATACCAGTACACGCTTGCTGTGGATAGCGCTCACCAAAACAAATTCACCGCAATGGACCTGCGCACAATACAGGACTGGATTGTTCGAAGGCAATTGCTGGGCGTACAGGGCGTGGTGGATGTGAGCAGCTTTGGCGGATACCTCAAGCAATATGAAGTTGCAGTCGCTCCGGAAAAACTGGTAGCCATGAATATATCATTGCTTGATGTTTTTGATGCGCTTTCAAAAAACAATGAAAATACCGGTGGGAGTTACATTGACAAAGGACCAAACATTTATTTCATACGCGGTGAAGGGTTGATACAATCGCTTGCCGACATTGAAAATATTGTGATCAAAACCGCAAATGAAATTCCCATTCGCATCCGTGATGTTGCTAAAGTGCAATTCGGTTATGCCTCCCGTTATGGGGCCATGACAAGAAACGGTCAAGGAGAAACTGTCGGCGCTGTAGTGCTGATGCTGAAAGGCGCCAACAGTGTGCAGGTGATAAAAGCGGTAAAAGAAAGGATGGCACAGATCGGGAAATCCTTGCCTGAAGGTGTGTCCATTGATGCCTTTGTTGACAGGACAAAATTGATTTCGCGGACAATAGGGACGGTGGAGGAAAATCTCTCAATTGGAGCATTGATCGTATTATTCATCCTCATCCTTTTCCTGGGCAACCTCCGCGCCGGGTTAATTGTAGCGTCCGTAATTCCGCTCTCATTGCTTTTCGCTGTTTCAATGATGAACGTTTTTGGAGTCAGCGCAAATCTCATGAGCATGGGCGCTCTTGACTTCGGATTGATCGTGGATGGAGCTGTGATCATCGTTGAGAGCATTCTTTTTCTTCTCCACTCAAAATTCAAAAATGCATTGCTGTCGCAAAGTGAAATGGACAAGGAAATAATCAGTAGTTCAACAAGCATTATGAGCAGTGCAGTGTTCGGGCAGTTTATCATTCTCATTGTGTACGTGCCGATTTTTGCGCTGGTCGGAATTGAAGGAAAAATGTTCAGGCCAATGGCACAGACGGTTTCGTTCTCAATCATCGGTGCCTTGCTGCTTTCACTGACATATGTTCCGCTGATGGCCTCGTTATTCCTCAATAAAAAAGTTTCCCAAAAAGAAAACGTGGGCGACAAAATGATCCATTGGCTGCAGGTGCGTTATACGCCGATTCTCTCACGCCTGTTGGGATGGAAGAAATCAGTTCTTGTTGTTTCAATATTTCTTCTGGCTGGAAGCATTTTTATTTTTAATAGCCTTGGAGGGGAATTTATTCCTGAACTCGATGAGGGAGATTTTGCAACGAACTATACAATCCGGCAGGGAAGCAACCTGCACCAGAGCATTGCAACCGGAACACAGCTGGAGAATATCCTGCTGAAAAATTTTCCGGAAGTAAAGGAAGTTGTTTCAAAGATCGGAACTGCCGAAGTTCCCACCGATCCCATGCCGATAGAAAGCGCCGATTTAATTATTGTAATGAAAGATAAAAAGGAATGGACCTCGGCTAAAAACAAAGAAGAAATGGCCGAAAAGATGAGCGAGAAAATGAGTGTCATTCCCGGTGTGAACCTCTCCTTTGAGCAACCGATACAAATGCGTTTCAATGAATTGATTGCGGGAGTGAAGAGCGACATTGCAGTAAAAATCTATGGTGAAAACCTGGACGTGTTGTTTGCCCATGCGAACGAAGCCGCTGGAATTATTGCCGGTATAGAAGGAGCTGTCGACATCAAAGTTGAACAGGTGGTAGGAATGCCCCAGCTTGTAGTGAAATACAACCGTGAACGTATCGCGCAGTATGGTTTGAATATACAGGATGTCAACAGTGTGCTGAATACCGCTCTGGCCGGGGGAAAGGCGGGTACTGTGTATGAAGGAGAAAAAAAGTTTGACCTGGTTGTAAGGCTGGCAAATTATCGTGATGCCGACGAGGAAAAAGTCAAACACATTTATGTTCCACTTTCAAACGGGACCCAAATTCCGATCGGGCAATTGGCAGAGGTTTCATTTAAGTCAGCACCCGCGCAGATTTCCCGCGACAATGGAGAACGGAGAATTGTAATAGAAACCAATGTAAGAGGTCGTGACATTCAAAGTGTAGCCACTGAAATTTCAGAAGCACTTTCACAAAAGCTCCATCTTCCTTCCGGTTATTTCATTGCCTATGGAGGAACGTTTCAGAACTTACAGGAAGCAAAGCAAAGACTTGGTGTGGCGGTTCCCGTTGCACTGTTATTAATTTTTCTTTTGCTATTTCTTACGTTTAGGAATGTTACAGAAGCATTGATCATCTTCTCAGCCATTCCGCTGGCTGCCATCGGTGGCGTCATTGCACTTTACCTGCGTGGAATGAATTTCAGCATCAGTGCCGGGATAGGATTTATTGCTTTGTTCGGCGTGGCAGTTTTAAATGGCATCGTGCTGATCTCATATCTCAACCGGCTGCAAAGTGAAGGTGAGGAAAATGTAACGGTGCGGATATTAAAAGGAACAGCAGCCAGGCTTAGACCCGTATTGGCAACAGCTGCAGTGGCATCACTTGGCTTTTTGCCCATGGCAATTTCAACATCTGCAGGCAGTGAGGTGCAAAAGCCGCTGGCCACAGTTGTAATCGGAGGATTGATTTCGTCGACACTGCTCACCCTTATTGTACTGCCTGTTTTATATTCGATGTTTGCCTCAAGGCAAAAAATAAAATTTGGTTCATCTGCACTTGTGCTGGTACTTATTGCCATTTCGTTTTTTAAGATTCAAACTGTACATGCACAAACCACGCTGGATTCATGTATCAGTCTTGCACTTAGAAACCATCCTTCTATCCAGGGTGCGGGCTATGTGGTGCAGCAAGAGCAGCAGCTAAAGAAAACAAACTTCGTATTGGAACCGGTTAACCTGAATTACGAAGGGGGACAGATAAACGCTGCAGTAAACGATTATCATATTACTGCAACGACCGGAATTGCTTTCCCTACGACCATCATCGCGCAGTCAAAATTCCAGGAGCAGAAAATTTTGCTGTCGCAGCAGCGGTTAAACATATCTAAAGCCGAGCTGGTAAAAAATGTTTCAATCGCATTCTACCGGCTGATGTACGTGCAGCAAAAACTATTGTTGCTTTCCCGGCTGGACAGCGCGTACGCCAATTTTGCAAAGTATGCTGAAACTAAATTCAGAGTAGGAGAGAGTAACCAGCTTGAAAACCTTACAGCACAAGCAAGGCTGAAGGAAATACAACTGCAAAAGGAGCAGGCTACATCAGATGTTTTGATTCAGCAAACGATTTTGCAGGCATGGACAGGCACAACCATTTCATTTGATCTTCCAACCCAGGTAATAATATCTGAATCTCCGCCTGTATTGGACTCCTCCCAGTTAGGATTAAACCCATACTTGCAATTGCAAAAGCAACAGGTGGCAACTTCCCTCGCAGCTTCCAAACTGGAAAGTAACAAGTACGCTCCTTCTTTGCAGTTCGGTTATTTTACGCAAAGTCTTGGAACGGTCGCTCCTTTCCAGGGATATAATGTCGGGCTAACAATTCCGCTTTTCAAAACAGGACAGCAGGGAAGGATTCACGCTGCGGCGCTACAAACCAGGATAGAAGAAAAAAACCTGGACGCACTCCGGTTGTCATTGAAATCAGAATTCATCGCAGCAGTTGAAGAATACAGGAAACACAATTCAAGCCTGCAATACTATTCCACGCAAGGTTTGGATTTGGCCGATAAGTTATTTAACAGCGCATCCAAATCGTACCGCGCCGGAGATATCGGGTACATTGAATACGTCTCGGCGATTTCACAGGCATACCAGATCAGGGAAAGTTACCTGCAAACAGTTTTTAACATCAACCAGTCAATAGTCAATATTAATTTCCTCATACAGAAATAAGCAATCAAATGAAAATATTTCAAAATAAAATACCTTCAATCTTAGCGGCAGCAATCTTCCATTGTGCGCTTATTTTTTCCTCATGCGGAAATAAAGAAGTGCCTGCAGAAGAACATCATGAAAGTGAATCCCAAACCGTGGTTGAACTTTCGCCCGACCAGCAAAAAGCAATTGGGCTGCAGTTTGACACCATCACCTTCCGTAACCTTTCAACTTCCCTGAAAGTGAATGGTACATTGCAACTGCCTCCGCAAAATAAAGCCCAGGTGAGCGTGCTTGCCGGCGGAGTTGTAAAGACAATTAATATAAAGGAAGGTGAGCTCGTTTCGGAAAATCAAACACTGGCTACTGTCGAAAATTTAGAGTTCCTTCAATTGCAGCAGGATTACCTGGAAAGCAGTTCTAGCCTTGTATTAGCGAGTTCAGAATTTGAAAGGCAGAAGGAATTGCAAAAGGAAAATATTAATTCAGCAAAGACATTTCAACAGGCGGAATCGAACTACCATGCACAGCTTGCAAAAGTGAGGACACTGAAACTTAAATTAAAGCTTTACAATGTAAATGCAGAAAAGCTGACGGCTGACAATATCAGCAGCAATTTTTCGATCACCGCCCCGATCAGCGGACACATTACGCATATCGCAATCAGCATCGGTCAGTATATTGATCCGAACAAGATGATATTTGAAATTGTAGACAACCGTTTTTTACACCTGGATCTCACCATTTTCGAGCAGGACATTCACAAAATTCATGAAGGGCAAACGCTCACGTTTTCTGATGCCAACGATCCTTCTCATATACATACTGCAGAAATATTCAGTATTAATAAAGCATTTGAAAATAACCAGCAAGCTGTAATCGCCCATGCTAAAATATTGCATGATACAGAGAAACTCCTCCCGGGAATGTTCATACAGGCGCGAATCAATATTGACACTGAAAATTCAGCAACGCTTCCCGACGATGCGATTATAAGCAATGGCAACGAGCATTACATTTTTGTCCAGCAGCAGGAAAATCATTTCAGGCAGATCCAGGTGCGTACCGGGTCAAGCGACATGGGCTTTACCGAAATTACGCCACTCGAAAATATCGAGCATGGCCAGAAGGTCATTGTAAAAGGCGCATATTATTTATTCAGCCAGCTTACAAAAGGCTCAAGCGAGCATCATGATTAATTTTAAAGCAGTTTCCGGTAGAATAAATTTATTTGTAGCGGAAATGTTAAATAATTATTAAAGGACTTGCATACGCCATTTTGTTTATCGTATATTTGCGATATATATTTTAATCATGGCGATAAATAAGAAAGACGAGTTCAGCAAGAGAGAAAACGAGCTGTCGGATTTTGCAAATGCAATCAGTCACCCGGCCCGGGTAGCGATACTGAAAGAAATTGCCGAACGCGAACAGTGCATCTGCGGAGAGATCGTTGAAGTCCTCCCCCTTGCGCAATCTACTGTATCACAGCACCTGAAAGAACTTCTCAAGGCCGAATTAATTACCGGAACAGTTGAGGGCGTAAAATCCTGCTACTGTATTAACTGGAAGACGTTCGAGAAGTTTGAGAAGACCTTCAACGAGTTTTTTACCAAAACGAATTCCAATAACCCTAAATGTTGTTAATCCTTAAATCAAAATAAAATGAACAATCAATTTCCAAGAATGCACGTGAGCTTCTATGTAAGCGACGTTCAAAAGTCAGTCGAATTTTATACACAATTCTTCGGACAGGAGCCGGCGAAAGTAAAACCGGCTTATGCGAAATATGTGCTGGAAAAACCGTCACTCATTATTTCTTTCGTGGAGAATAAAGAGCGCGTGCAATCAAATTTCGGTCACGTAGGCTTCCAGGTTGAAACCCTGAAGGAGCTGGACAGCAAGCTGGCAGAGGCCCGCAGTAAAAATCTAGTATCGAAAGAAGAAATCGGAACCAACTGCTGTTACGCTAAACAGGATAAGTTCTGGGTCAACGATCCTGATGGTGTGCAATGGGAAGTGTATTACTTCCATACCGATGCAGAGTTCAACGACCCGCATTATGAAATGAACACTGCAAGCGCCTGCTGCACTGTTTCAAGCGAGGATACAAAATCGGAATGTGGTTGCAATGCAACTGTCACGGCAACCCCGGCTCATGGTAAAAAGGCAGCATGTTGTTAGAATGTATTTAGAAAATAAAAAGATGTCACGCAAAGCCGCCAATCCCGATAGCTATCGGGACGCAAAGTTGTATTAACTTGAAATATTTTCCCTTTGCGATCTTTGCGCCTTTGCCTTGCTCCGCCGAAGCTTCGCATTGGCGAGCGTGATAAATTGTTTTTGAAAATGTTCCAGTCAAAAATTTAGGAAAAAAATGGCAACAAAAGTTTTATTTCTGTGCGTACACAATTCAGCCCGGAGCCAGATGGCGGAAGCATATCTTAAAAAGTTTGGCGGCAACAATTTCATTCCTGACAGTGCCGGACTTGAACCCGGCAAACTCAACCCGCTTGCGGTGGAAGTCATGAAGGAAGATGGCATTGACATTTCAAATAATCTTACAAAGGATGTATTTGAATATTTCAAGGAAGGAAAAATCTTTCAGTATGTAGTGACAGTCTGTGATGCAGAAGCTTCAGAGCGATGCCCGGTTTTCCCTGGCTTAATGAAGAAAATCAATTGGAGCTTTTCCGATCCATCAAAGTTTACCGGGACGCATGAGGAAAAGTTGGAGCAAACGAGGAAGGTACGTGACCAAATTAAGGAGGCGGTGATGGACTTTATTCAGAAAGTACAAACTCAATGATAATTTTAAATCCGAAACGTCTTAGCCAATAAGTTTCGGAATTGAGTATCCCAATAAAGTAGTGAGCAGACAAAACACAACACTTGCAATGATATAAAAAGATGCCTGTAACAGATGTCCATCGCGAAGCATAGATAGTGTCTCACTTGAGAATGCAGAAAAAGTTGTGAAGCCGCCGCATATACCTGTAGTAAGGAATAGCGTCCGCTCTGAAGTGAAATGAAATTTTTCGCTTAAAGCCAACACAAGCCCGATGACAAGGCATCCAAGCAGGTTTACAGTCATCGTTCCATATGGAAAAATAGAAAGCATTTTTTCCTGGACAGCTTTCGACAACAGGTAACGGCAGACTGATCCGATGAATCCGCCTGTTCCAATGAGTAGTAATACCCGCATTCTGATTTTTATTTCGCGCAAGTTTAACCATTTTGGATTTATGACTTTCTGGGATGAATCTGCCGGGGCTTTTAATTTTTTGCTTTCGATAAATTAACACAATGTAGAATGGCATGTTTTTTATTTAATAATCAGTCATGAATCCCTCTATATCACCGTTGCGCATCTTGTTGGTTGAAGATGATATTGACGACTGCATGTTTTTCAAGGATGCACTCGCTGAAACCGGTTTAAATACCGTCCTTCAAATTGCAATCAGCTCTACCGGCATACTTAAACTTATCGGATCTGATCCTGAAACACTTCCACACATGATTTTTCTCGACCTGAATATGCCCCTTGTAAGCGGTCATGAATGTCTTGAAACAATCCGGAATGTTTCCTTCCTGGATTCGATCCCAATCATAATTTATTCCACTTCGGCAATCAGGCAGGAAATTGAGAGCACGTTTAATGGAGGAGCAAATCTCTATTTGCAAAAGCCTTCCAGCTTTCAGCTATTGGTTACTGCGCTCAAGAAAATATTTCAGATGGATTGGAGCAGAAATGCGAAAGAAAAAAGCAGACAGAATTTTGTGTACAAACATTCACCATTGGGTCAGGCAGCTTGAGTTTTTTCAAACAGAATGCAAAGCGGATGCGCCAACTCGTTAATTCCCGGTCACGACCAGCTTTCCTTTTCCGAGCAGATTTTCTTTCGTTGTGATCCGGTAAAAATAAATTCCCGGCGAAAGATCTTCCAGTGACAAAACCATTTCATCTTTTGTGAGCGGAAAAAAACGCTGTGTATTTCCTGTAACATCTGTCAGTGTGAAAAAGACAGGGTCGACAAGTATTCTCCCGTCGATATATAATGTTGTTTGTGTTCCCGCCGGACTCGGGAAGACAGAGATGATGTTATTACCGAAAGCCGCATGAATCCTTGTGGGATCTTCCTGCACTGTATCGGAAAAACAGGTTGTGCAATTGAGTGAATCCGTTACGCAGCATGTATACACTCCCGCAGAGAGGTTGTCAAATATTCCGGCGAGATTGGTGAAGCCGCCGGGCTGAAGTGAATAAGTGTACGTCCCTGATCCACCTGAAGCCGTTCCTGATATGCTTCCATCTGTACAGCCGATGCAAGATGTTCCTGTCGGTTGAACTGTCAGTGTCAATGCCGGAGGAGGATTAACAAAAACCGTATCCTGTGTTGAGCATCCATTCGCATCGGCGATCATGACAACGCATTCACCCGGTGTGCAATTGAAAATCTGGGGCGCCGTACTTCCGTTACACCATTGGTATGTGTAGCCATTCGTTCCGCCGGAAGCAGAAACGGTGAATGAACAGTTGCAGTTCTCATAGGAAGTGACGATCGTGTCCATCAGCATTGAAGGCCCTGAAATATTTGTGGAGGCCATTGATGAGCAACCTCCATTGTCAGTAATGGTAACGGTGTATGAACCTGCGCACAAATTCTGAGCGAGAGAATCAGTACCTCCTGACGGCGACCAGCTGAAAGAGAAAGGAGCTGTTCCGTTTGGATTCGCTTCTAATCCGGCTGTGCAATCGCCGTAACATAGAATGTTGTTACCGAAAGAATTGATGAGTGCAGTACAGGCGCCCGATGCACCGCAGCCGAACTTGTAAGTGTAGGTGCTCACGTTCGGATTGTTGTAGAGGTTGAAAAAAACTTCGCCGTTCAGCTCTGTGAAGCCATAGACATATTCGCTGTTGCTGCGCAGGGGCTGGGTAGAGAATGTGCTGCCGTCATAAATGCGAAAACCTTGTCCCGATGATGACGGTGATGCACTCAGGTAGAGGCTGGTGCCGCAGAGGTAAGAAAACGCAAAAAATGGAACGTTGTCACCAAAGGTAGGCCCGCCATAAAACGTAGTGTTGCTTGTGCCGGGGCTAAAGTCCGCAGTAAGTGAAGTGCCCTGCAAGGTTCCATCTGTTTTCCATAATTCGACACCATGCGTTGAATCGTTGGCTGAAAAATAAGCGATGGTATCATTCGAATACACATAACCCATAGATTGAAAAGGCGTGCTGCCAGGGTTGATAGGAGTTACAATCTTTTGGGCTAGATCAAAAGTATAAAACTGCGTTTGCAACAGGGAGTCCTGGATACGACCTCCGGTCAAAAGCATACGTCCGTTAACATTGCCAAGATATTCCATTGCGAAGAAGGTGGTATCCGTGATGCCGTAGGAAAGATTCGGTGCCACCCAGTATAATTTTCCTCCGAGATCGCCGTGAGTAACATAGAGCGTATCATTATAAACATGTGTTATGAAATGATCAATGTCGATGCCGTTGCTGAAGCCAGGCGAAGGCATCATAGGTGTATAGTTACCGGTGAGCGTATCCCATGCATAAATTGTATGAGAGGGGTAGTGATTAAAAAAAAGATAATTCCTGTAGGAAAAAATATTACCCCGTGTATGGTTCGGGTAGGTATAGTCACTGATGACTCCGAGCTTCGTGTTGTTGGGGAGGACGCAATAAATGCTGTCGTGGCCAACAAAGAAGAATGCATTACCTACACTCGTCATGGTTGACCCACAGAAGAAGTAGTTGATGTTGTTGGTTGAGTCCAGCATATAGGTACCGGCCTGGGTGCCATCGGTACGCCACACTTCAAACTTGTCCTGGTTACCTCCTGACGAAATTTCATGGAGAGAAAAGTAGAGCAGGCCGTTGCAGATGAGATGATCGGTGATGCGCGATTCAACGATGTATGAATTCGAGTTAATGGTTTTCACCAGGACAGGCGCCGTCAGGCCATCGGTTTTGTAAAGCTCTTTTGTAAAACCCCGGAACATGAGGAGTTCGTTGTTCAATCTGATAAGGTTGCCTTGCTGGTTGTTTTGAAAGAGCACAGGATAAATGTATTGTGCCTTTGAATAAATGGAGGCCAGGAGAAATGTAAGACAGAAGAGGAATCTAATGGTTTTCATTGGCGCGAAAATAGTTTTTTATTGAACGTGTTGCCAATGAAGATTACGTGTGGTTGTGTCTCAGTTTAAGATTAACTCAAAATCAGAACGCTGATTACGCAGATTATCTTGATTATCGCAGATATAAATCATAATGACTCTTAAAGATCAGCGTAAATCTGCGTTCCATTTTAGTTGTTAATTTCAAAATGAGACATCACCTTACCTGTACACTCTTAGATTCTTTTCCGCTTTTAAAATCCACCGCCCGCACCCCCGCCGCCTGACTGTCCACCACCAAATTTACCCGGTTCTTCCTGGTGAATCGCTTTTCCGGTAACATGTGAGACAACGGTAGATCCAATTGCCGTCATGAGTTCATCGTCGTCTTCAGTTTCTTCAAGATATGTTATTCCGCTCCTGGGTTCACGCAGGTAGTGCATGCTCAGTCGTGCCAGCAAAACCAGGAAAATGCCGGCGAGGATGAGTGCACTTTCCAATGGAAGGACGGAGTAGTAATATCGTATGCTCAGTATACCAACGACTTCCATCAATATGCCCACTCTTATTATAAGCGAATCTTTTTGTTTCAATCCGTAGACGATGAACAAGATGGGAACAATGATTGTCCATGCATAAAAAAATAATGAAAGAGAAATATCCTGACCGGGTGCGATGGTGGTTTTGAGAAGCTCTTCAGAAAGTTCCCGCACCACAAGGTAATTTCCTGAGAGGTAAAAGGTGGCGAGCGTTGCAGCGCGTAAAGTCGCAACCAGGTTGTGCCAATATTTGTATGCTTCAACATTCTTCCTGCTGTCGAGCCATTTGTAAGCGACAAACGAAATTGCGATGGCTTCAAATGGAAGGATCATTTTCCCGATACTTCCGAATTTCAATACAAGCAATGCATTGATGACAAAGAGCAATGCGTAAACTATCAGCGCAACAAATGCATCTGCAAAACGGACTGCGATGAATGCGGCAAACGGAAGTATAGCGACGAAGTATATGACAGGATCGAGATTAAAATCAAAATCATTTCCGCTGATGAGGATACAAATTCCAAAACTGAAACTCAGCACAGAGAAATAGAGCAGGGCGTCAATTACTCCCGACCGGAAATAGTTTCGTGTCTGGATAAAATGCATTGCGATAAATGCAGTCGCGATTCCGAAAAGCAGAGATTCAATACCGATTGCATTTCCGCGCATGGTGAAGAGGCTCACAAGTCCCGTGGCGCTGAAGATGACGATGAGAGAGAAAATAAAAATCCCTGCCCGGATAATGAAATTGGATTCGTGGTAACCTGTAGCGTATTCCCGCTTTACATTTTCATGCTCCTCTTTTGTGATGAAATTTTTCTTCAGCCATTTTGCTGATTGCTTTTGGATCTCAAGGTTGTCGATCCAGGCTTTATTGTATATCAGCATGGCTTTTAAATTTTTTCCATTCATTCCGCAGGTACCGGATGAAGAAGATGGAACTTAGAATAAGATATATAAATGCCAGGTAGTAAACCCAAAAGTCAATCACCATAAACAGAAAGTGAAAAGCTGCATACGTAAACCCGACAAAGCCGTAGAGGACGGTGATGAGATGGATATAGAAAGAGTTTGAACTGCGTGCATATTTCATTCCGGCAAAAACCAGCGCCACCAGCAGCAATGTGAATACAGACGTATTGAGCATGAAAATTCCACCCACGCAGGAAACAAACAGCAGGTGGGCAGCGAAGTTCAGCCACGTAAATAAAAAATGCTTCTTGATTCCGCGGTTGGAAA
>Ga0190274_10000116_pt1 | contig 54661 bp, 59 predicted proteins | sample Popmic531T_FD_133002 | JGI IMG/M metagenome (GOLD analysis project Ga0190274, IMG submission 133002) | Populus adjacent soil microbial communities from riparian zone of Yellowstone River, Montana, USA - 531 T | ecosystem: Environmental > Terrestrial > Soil > Riparian zone | place: USA: Montana...
ACTACAGGAATTGGAATGAATGATAATCGAATACTTTTAAGCGGTTTGGGTTCAGAGTACTACCCCCACGAGTTTATCCACCTTATAGTTCCAAAACATGACAGGCCTCGGATTATGGAAGAAGGCTTTGCGACTTGGAAAGGTGGACAAGACGGAAAAACATTTGAAGAGAGTGCCGAAATATTTGCTAATGAATTGGCTAAAAACAACAATGTAACATTCACTGACGTTCTAAACAAAAAGTGGGGTTGGCAGTTTTCAGCATTTTATACGACAGGAGCGATTTTATGCAATTCAGCTTATGCAAAAGGAGGTGTTGAGTTAGTAAATGAATTACTGAAAATACCAAATGATAGTCAAAAACTAATAGACAACTTATGTTTAATATTTGATATTGAGAAAAAAGAATTTGATGCTTTTTGGAGGGCTGAAACATTGAAATTCAGAACCAATTAAATGAAGAATAGTAGAAAAATGAGCCATAACAGCACCTGCACTGAAGCTTGGGTTTGGTGCTACGTTGGACAGGAAAGTGTTAAATTTGAAGTTTAGTTCTTGGTAGGAAGTTTAGTGCTAAAAAACCTGCCTGCGTGTAGCTGCAAACCGTTAAAAGCAAGTAAAGACAATAATGCGAACACAAAAAATTATAAGCCTAATTTGGTTGATTTCAGTTCAACTTATTTGTACAGGAGCGATTTATGCAGAAGTTAACCCAGAGGATACAACTATCTTGCTCAAAGCTTTTAGAAAAGTTACTTCTCAAGGTCAAATCGTTTATATTGACACAGTTAATGCAAGCGGTTCTATTCCAAATCAACTTAAAGAGATAATTCAAAAAAGCAAAATCACAGACAAGAGACAGGGCGAAACAATTACTTTGTCAAAAAGTGAACAAGAATATTTGCTTTCCCAACTCGCAAAACCAACTGTTTGGGACGATAATTTATTCTCGGATTGTAAACGAATTGATGCTGACAGTATGTGGACACATATAAAGCTTAAAGATATCAAACGAAGAATTGCCTTAAACCAGGCTGTATTGCAAAAGGATACTACAACAATAAAAAATTTGCAACACAGCTTCTCATACGTTTTTTCGTTTTCTAAACCAATTTATATACGTGACAACACAATTTGTTTAATATCTTTTAGTGCTATATGTGGAGGTACTTGTGGGCAATCAGAAGCGAGTTTTTACAAAAAATCAAATAATCAATGGTCAAAGTGGATAATTGTTACAGCAGGTGACTTTTAGGCCGTAATTAGATCCTTATAACTCGTTGTTGCCGCAAGGGCCGGCCGATGTTTATAGAAAATTATTTAATGGGTGACTAGCCCCTGCGGCAACCACGAAATCGTGTGCGGTAATTTTAAGTTACTATGAAACAACACTGCTTAATCATACTATTCGTTTTCATACTTGCAAAAATTTCATTTGGGCAGTGTGAACAAGTTTTAGATGGAGTTTTTGTTAGACCAGAGAAAGTGAATCAAGCAAATATTAGATCATTTAATTATCGTGGAGAGAATGTTTTTTTAATTGACACTTTATTGGTTCATAATCAAATAGTCCTTCCAATGACAATTCAAGACGGACGATATCTTGCCTTTTATGGCAATGACACGTCACGTATTGCTTTCGACTACGAATATACAGGAGCCAAGCCAAACGGACACGCATTTAGATATTACAAATCGGGGCAGCTGAGTTATCAAGCTGAATTTAAGAATGGAGAATTGAATGGAAAAGTAAGCTCCTACTTTAGCAATGGACAGTTAAGTTATCAGAGATTTTATTTGAATGGAGAACTAACCGGAAAATATTTAGTTTACTACAATGATGGACAGCCAAAATCAGAAACAGAATATAGGAACGGAAACCCAGTTTATTTGCGAGAGTGGGATTGTAATGGTAAATTGACATACGACCACGTTTACAAAGATTATTACAAGCACTAACTAACATTGTTTCGAAACTCTAACAACAAGTATTCTAAAGGAAAGAAAAACTACCGCTAACTGACCATCCACAAACCTGGAGATTGGAGTAAGGAATGTGATTTCGTCTCCATGTGCCCTTCCTTGGCTTGGAAATAAGTTACGGAGGGCGAAGAACGTAAAGGGGAAAACTGTTACTTTCGTGCACCGAACCTGCCCTGCGGTAACTGTGGGAACGTTACCGGTAAGCTTGAGCCACAAGTAAGTTTAACAATAAATCAACTTATTATGAGAAATTCTGTATTTAAAATTTTAATTGTTAGTTGTACCTTATTAATCTTAGGATTTTCATCAAACCCTGAAAACCAAGAGAAAAAAAACATCCTGATGGTTGAAAAGTATTGGGATCAATTATGGAACAAGGGAAACCTTGAAATAGTTGGAGAGTTTTACCATCCAAATGCTAAACACGGTGAAGATTTTACAATCGAAGGATTTAAAAAAGGTGTTTCTTTTCAACGCGAAGCATTTCCTGATTTAAAAGTTATTGTTAATGATATCTTCGCAACTAATGATAAGGTTATATGTGACGTAACATATACTGGCACACACACTGGAAGAAAAATATTTAAACAGGAAGCTCTTGGAAAATCAGTTAAAGTTCCAGGCTTAGATATTTTTACTTTTAAAGAGGGGAAATGTGTCAGACATCAACATGTAGCAGATCATTTGGAACTTGTAACTCAAATGGGAATCAAGTTAACGCCAACAGAAGTTGATAAAAAATAAATTAAGTCAGTCGATAACAGCGGTTTGGCGTAATAGCTCGTTTGTCTTTCTTTGAAAATCCGGAGGATATTTCATAACATTATTTTTCTCAAATTACCGCTACCAACGCCAAGCTGCGGAATATTAAGCGTCATATATGGGCGACCGAAAGCAATCATTTAACTTAGACAATGCAAAATAATATCCGCAAAAATATTGAAGCTAAAATAAACCAAAAACTGACTGATGCAGAATTTGAAAAACTAAGCGGATGGTTTGTTCCTGTTCAATTAGAAAATAAAATGCAATTTGTAAATGAAGGACAAGTTTCCCGTAATTTATATTTTGTTGATTCTGGTGCGACACACACTTTCATTGTTGACAAAAAGGGTGAAGTGCATACAGTACAATTTGGATTTGAAGGGTATTGGATAGGAGATATGTATAGTTTTTTTAGTGGCAACCCTGCCATCTTTAATGTAGAAACATTGGAGTCCACAACGCTGTTTGCAATGACGCATGCCGACTTTGAAAAGGCCTGTGAGCAAATTCCAAAATTTGAAATGTTTTTTAGAATACTCGTCCAAAATGGTTATTTGAGTTCTCTGCAAAGAATTGCTAAGAGCTTTAGTGAAGATGCTGAGCAACGATATTTAACTCTCATTAAAAGACAACCTGACCTTCTTCAGAGAGTTCCTCAATATTTAGTTGCATCGTATTTAGGCATCAAGCCACAATCATTGAGTCGTATCCGCCAAAAACTTGTAAAGAAAAAACAGGATTGATACGTTCTTAACCTATGTGAACGAAAAGTCTTTGCATAAGCTCCAACTTTGTATGCCAATCAACAGTGATGGTATTCAAAATCAAAATAGCAATGGAAAGACTACAATTCTTAAAAACAATGGCTTCTCTCCCACTCATAGGAGCTAGCATGAAACTTGAAGTTTTTAAAGAAATCAGCAACAATTTTTCAAATACCCCCAAAACACCCTTAATATTTATTGGGCATGGACACCCAATCAATGCATTGCTTGACAATGACTTTACTCAACATCTCAATCAAATTGGAGCAAGCATCGAAAAACCCAACGCCATTATGATAATTTCGGCACATTGGGCAACTAAAGGAACTTTTGTTTCTGTTAATTCACTACCTAAAGCCATTTATGATTTTGGAAATATAGATGACCGCTTACTTCAAATTAAATACGAACCCAAAGGGCATCCACAGCTTGCAAGACAAGTCATTGAAATCGCACCAAATTATCATATTCAGGAAGACCAATCCATGGGGCTTGACCACGGAGCATGGACAGTTTTAAAACATTTATATCCTAAAGCCGATGTTCCGGTTTTTGAATTAAGTATTAACGATTCGCAACCTTCAAACTATCATTATGAATTGGCAAATACTTTAAAAAAAATGAGAGAAAAGGGTGTGCTGATTATTGCCAGCGGAAATATAGTTCATAACCTAAAAGTTATAGATTGGAATAATATTAATGCTAAACCTTTAGACTGGGCTATTGAGTTTGATGAAATGGTTAAATCCAAACTAAACAGCCAGGATTTTAAAGCACTAGTGAATTATGAGCAACTGGGCAGTATATTTCAACTGGCACATCCGACAAACGACCATTATTTGCCCATGCTTTACACACTTGGTTTAGCTGACAAAACAGAAGAATTAAAATACCTCTTTGAAGGATTTCAATTCGGAAGCGCAAGTATGAGGTGTTTTCAAATATCGTAACCACTTAATATCTTCTTGACGGAATAGCAACAACCTCCTTGCTGCAGCCAGGGCTAATGTTTTGAGATGATGAATGTGTTTTTTCCTCCGTTTGGCCCTCCTTTTCTTGTCCTACTTCGCGGGGAAATACTCCCACCTTCGCCTTGAAAGCCTTGGGCTATGGAGGGCGCAGAACCCTCTTCGGTGGGCAATGAAAAAAGCTACAGAGTATGCAGAACGTAAAGGGGAAATGTGTAAATTCGGATTCCCGCCCTGTGGCAACAATCGGAACGTAGCGCGCAACTCCTGGGCGACCTTGATAACTCAAACTTTCATAATTCTAATTTACTTTGCTGAAGAGAAAATAAAAACTAACATAATGCGACATCTCCACTACTTACTTTGGATTAATATTATTTTCTGCTCATGCAATCAGCAGACAGAAAATAAAGCAGCATCAACCACAGCTGATTCCACCTCAACACAATATGGTTGTTGTGTACCTGAAGTGTTGGATAAAACATGGTATTCATCAGGAAAAAAAGCACCTCTGTTTACCGGACTGGGTGGAATTCATTTTCCTGTTTCAACAAAAAGTAAAGAAGCACAAAAATATTTTGACCAGGGTTTGATGTTGTCTTACGCTTTCAATCATGCGGAAGCAGGGCGTTCTTTTTTTGAAGCTGCAAGGCAGGACTCAACTTGTGCAATGTGTTGGTGGGGATTTGCATATGTGTTAGGACCAAATTACAACGCAGGCATGGAAAAGGATAATTTTCAAAGAGCTTATGATGCAGTGCAAAAAGCAAAATCATATTCAGCATCATGCACATCCAAAGAAAATGATTTAATTGAAGCGTTGACACATCGCTACTCAAGTGATACTACCATTACCCGTCCAATGCTTGATTCATCCTACACAGCAGAGATGCGGAAAGTTTACAAAAAGTATTCTGATGACGTAACAGTGGCTACTCTTTTCGCAGAATCACTGATGGATTTACATCCCTGGAATCTGTATGCCAAAGATGGAACTATTCAACCCTGGACACCCGAGATTTTAGCGGTACTTGAAAAATGCTTGCAGAAAGAACCACGCCATGCAGGAGCAAATCATTTTTACATTCATGCAACAGAAATGTCGCAACATGCAGAAACAGCTTTGGCGAGTGCTGATCTGCTTCGTGATTTAGTCCCGGGTGCAGGACATCTTGTTCACATGCCTTCGCATACTTATATACGAATAGGAAAATATCATGAAGGTGTAGTTGCCAATCAAAAAGCAGTATTGGTTGATAGTTTGTATATGGAAGCATGTCATGCGCAAGGTGTGTATCCGCTTGCCTATTATCCGCATAACTATCACTTTATTTCAGCATGTGCTACACTTTGCGGTGAAAGTAAAATTGCAATGACAGGAGCAAACGCAACTTCAAGTCATTCCCATAAAAAATTATTGCGCGACCCTGCCTGGGCAACGCTTCAACATTATTATTCTATCCCTTGGTTTGTAGAGGTTAAGCTTGGTTTGTGGAACGATATTCTTCAATCATCTGCACCAGAAAAAGATTTAAAGTATCCTTCCGTGATTTGGAATTATGCACAAGGCATGGCAATGTTATCGCAAAATAAAATTCCAGATGCGAAGAAACATCTTGCAGAAATGAAATCTATAATGACCGATACTACAATAAAAGATTTAACAATTTGGGGAATTAACAGTGTGTATGATATATGTGTGATTGCATCCAAAACGCTGGATGGAGAAATCAATGCGAAAGAAAAGAAATATTCTGCCGCAATTACGCTGTTACAGGAAGCAGTTGTAAAGGAAGATGCTTTGAATTATGACGAACCGCCTGACTGGTTTTTTTCTATTCGTCATCATTTGGGAGCCGTTTTAATTGAGGCAGGAAAATATCAGGAAGCAATTAAAGTTTATGATGAGGATTTAAAAATCTACCGTGAAAACGGTTGGGCATTAAAAGGATTAATGAATGCATCCGAAAAACTTGGCGACAAAAAGAAATACGATGAATCAAAATCCCGTTTCGATGAAGCATGGAAGTATGCTGATATTAAAATCAAGGCATCACGAATTTTGTAACATTTGAATAGTATAACCATGAATGTAAATTCTTCTGCAAACATTTGTATGAACCTCAAATAGTTGTGTTTGTAGACAGAATAGAGTAGGCGCATATTATATTATTAAAAGAAATAATTGTTCAGCTATGATATTTCCTTTTTCCATAAAGTATTCGGTACGACTCAGATATAATTTTGAGTGCGAACGAAACAAAAAAGCACTGAAATACATTGAGGATTTTATATCTAAAAAAACAGCAGACGATATAGTCATTGAAGACGATAGACTGACGTTTAAGTCTAAGTTTTTCAGATGGAGATGGAATACTAATATTCTTGCTCCTATCGAAAAGGGCGTTTTTAAAATTATTGACAAAGATGACAACACAATCTTGACATATGAATTTTTTATGTATCGCCTCTTTATAATTGTGACTATTGTGTCTGCATTTGTATTAAACAGTTCTCAAAGTCTTTTGGTTGGAATATTATGTTTCTTGTGGTTAGGAGGAATGAACTGGCTGATTGCAATCATTAGACATAAGAGGATGCTGAAAGAAATAGCAAACGGAATCGCAGCTTTGTAAACAAATTACTTTTATAGAGAGGGAAAGGTGGCTTGTAGCAGGTCATATGCCGCAAGCCTGGTCATATTTGAAAGGAATGTGATTTAACTTCTGGTGAAACGTAAAGGGGAAATTTGTAAATTCGTCATCGGACATGGCTAGCGGCAATGTCCGGAACGTTGACGACAGCTTAAATTTACGAAATGAAATATAAAAAAAGCGTAGGGATTTCTTTGGTTATAACTATAACTTATTTGATAGTAGGGTATTTATGGTTAACATTTGATGTTCCAGAAGATTTGCATCAAGTTAGTTTGGGAATTTATACGTTCTTGTCATTTTTGTTTTTTCCCGCTATTTTGGTATTTGGAATTGGAATTAGAGGAAGCTCTTTCTTTATCTCATTGATTATATTCACAATTTTATGGGTAATTAATTATGGATTATTACATGCTTATTTGTCAATTAAAAATGATAAAAAGCGCAAAAAGCCGGTCGCCTGACAACCTGTTTACGCCAGGCGGAGCGTTTGCAGTAATTTTTAAGCAACAATTTAATAGAATATCAGACAATGAAAAAATCTAAAACAGTGAAGGAATATATTGCAAATTCTTCTCCTGAAGGGGTCAAAATCATGAATAAACTTCGGGCAATAATAAAATCTACAGTCCCCGAAGTTGAGGAAAGAATTGCATGGAACGTTCCAAATTACATGTATCATGGTGTATTATGTGGTTTCGCTGCATACACGAAACACATCAGTTTTGGTGTCGGTTCTTCAGGATTGTCATCGGCAGTACGAGATGAATTTAAAAAACAAGGTTATAAAACGGGGAAAGCAACTTTCCAAATTAAATTTGAGCAAAGTGTACCCGAAAAATTAATCAAAAAAGTAATCCTTTCAAGTGCAAAAAATAACAAATCCAAAGATTGAACTTGCTCCTCAGGGCCAGGTATCACACGTACTCCAGCATAATGAGTCCAAATTGTAAAATAACCTCAATTAACCATTTAAGAATAGTTGCAGATGAAAACAACCGCTATCACGGGTTATACGCTAGCCTGGCTGAAGTGCGAAATTGGAATTTTGTGCTTTTAATAAACTTTACTACTTTTAGACAGCATTGTGTTCCTAGCCACGCCCGACCGCAAAGCCCGAAAACGGTATACGCACCGCGTGTGAAATAAAAAAAATGAGAATAACTAAGAATTTAGGCCTAATTTTTTGCTTTGTAATTATTTTCAACAATTGTTCCGCTCAAATGGTAATTGATTGGCAAAATTGTGTTGGCACATCACAGGGTGAATTTGGGTACGCAATAGTTCAGACAAAAGATTCAGGATTTGCGGTTTGTGGTATAAGTATGTACGGTCAGTTACCTAATACAAAGGATTTCTATATTGGTAAGGTTGATAAATTTGGTACTTATCTGTGGCAAAGGACTTATGGTGGTTCATCTACTGATTGGGCAAATTCTATTGTTGAAACCGATGATAACGGATTTATTGTTGCCGGATATACAGAATCAAATGATTTGGATGTTAGTGGCAATCATGGTAACTGGGATTATTGGGTAATTAAACTTGACAGTGTTGGAAATTTGCAATGGCAAAAATGTTATGGAGGTACTGCTCTTGATGAAGGTGCATCTGTTATTAAATGCAGTGATGGAAATTATCTTGTTGCAGGATATGCGAATTCAAATAATGGCGATGTTACAGGAAATCACGGCAGTGCAGATATTTGGGTTATAAAAATAGACACGGCCGGGACAATTATTTGGCAAAAGGCAATTGGTGGAACTGATTTTGATTTTGCTTCATCACTTATTAGCACACCTGACAGTGGATGCGCATTAATAGGTTCCACAGAGTCAATTAATGGTGATTTTTCCTTTAACTATGGTCAACCAGATTATTGCACAGTTAAATTAGATATTTCCGGAAATGTTCAATGGACTGAAACCTATGGTGGAAGTGGTCCTGATTGGGGCCGCTCTATAAGTCGCACTAATGATAACGGTTATATTTTAAGCGGACATATCAGGGGTAGTGGTGGGCTTGTGACCGGCTATCATGGCAATGAGGATTTTTGGGTTGTAAAAATAGATAGTTCGGGGACATTTGAATGGCAAAAAGCTTTAGGAGGGTCTGCTTATGATTTTGGGTATTGTGCTATTCAAGAGCCATCAGGAGATTATTTGGTTTGTGGGGCTGTAGAATATACAGGGGGAGATATTACTTCAACTTACGGCAATCATGATATTTGGTTAATTAAGTTAGATTCTGTTGGAAACATTGTATGGGATAAGTCTATTGGGGGTAAAAACTATGAAGCTATGGGATATTCAATTATACAAACATTTGATGGGCGCTATGCCATTGCTGGAACTTGCACTGGCAGTAACGGTGATGTAATGTGTAATAACTCTGGAGCGGATTGCTGGATAGTGAAATTTACTGATATTGTAAATCAAGCGACAGGTAAAATTTTTGTTGATTTAAATAGTAACCAGATTAAAGACAGTACAGAAGCATTATTGTCATACAAAAAGGTGACCGAGCAGATTACCGGACGGTTTTCAATTTCGGACTATAATGGTGAATACGATATCTCCGTTCTGGACAGTGGAAATTTTAGTGTAACCACTGATTCAATAAATTATTATAGTTGTGTGCCGATCTCACATTCAGTAAATTTTGGTGGTTTAAATCAAATTGATTCGCTATTGGATTTTGCATTTCAACCATCAGGTAATATTAATGACCTGTCAATTTCACTAACTCCTATTCTTCCGTTTTCGCCCGGATTCAATGCAAATTATTATATAAGTTATAAGAATGTTGGCACAACAATATTGCAGCCAGAAATAATTTTTAAACGTAATCCAAGTCTAACATATTTATCATCTTCAATACTGCCGACTAACATAATTGGTGATACAATAAAGTGGACGTTAGATTCAATATCTCCTTATCAGCAAGGAAATATTTTAGTTACGTTTGGTGTTAGTGTGGGTCAGCCAATGGGAAGCCAAATCATTTCAACAACATGGATAAAGCCAGATACACAGGATGCAAACGATTCGGATAATGTTGATTTGTCGCAAGTAACTGTAACAGGTTCATTTGACCCTAACTCAAAAAGTGTAAATGAAAATTTAATTTATACTTATCAGCTAAGTAATCCTTCATACTTATATTATATAGTTAATTTTCAAAATACCGGTACTGCGCCTGCGATTACAGTTGAAGTAAGAGATAATCTATCACCTTTTCTTGACGAAAGTACTTTCGAATTACTGGAGACTTCACATTTAGCTACCACTACTTACGGTGCGCATGCTCGTTTGCTTAGTTTTAAATTTGATAGCATTAATTTGCCTGATAGCTTGTCAAATGAACCAGCAAGTCACGGGTGGATAAAATATAGAATCAAGCCGCTGACAAATCTAATTGCAGGAAACAATATTGTAAATAATGCATTAATTTATTTTGATTACAATTATCCTGTGCAGACAAATAATGCTGTTACAAATCTTTTACTTTATACAACTTATGCCACCTTAAACTTTTCTGCGTGCGACAGTTTTGTATCTCCAAGCGGTAATTATTTGTGGACTTCATCAGGAGTGTACATAGACACAATTACTAACTATTTAGGAGGCGATAGCATCATTACAATAAATCTTGCAATAAATTCATCTTCATCAATTATTAATGTAAATTCTTGCAATAGTTATATTTCTCCCAGTGGAAATTATTCATGGTCTTCAAGTGGTGTGTATACAGACACAATTCAAAATGCGGTCGGTTGCGATTCAATCCTGACCATAAACCTCACAATGAATTATTCATCTGCTTCATTCATTAATGCAAATTCCTGTAGTAGTTTTACTTCTCCGAGTGGAAATTATTTATGGACTTCAAGCGGAACATACACGGATACTGTTCCTAATGTTCTTGGATGTGATTCTGTGATTACTGTCAATCTTACAGTTAACACACTTGATACTTCTGTCGCTTATATTTTTCCGGACCTCGTTTCCAATGCTATAGGTGTAACTTATCAATGGACTTATTGCGATTCGGTTTTAATTGCAGGAGCGAACTCACAAAGCTTTACTCCAACTGCAAATGGTTTATATGCGGTAATTGTTTCTCAAAATGGTTGTTCCGACACCTCATCCTGTTATCCGATTTATAATACTGCTATTCCTGAAACTGTTTCTAATGAAGGGATTTTAATTTTTCCAAACCCGGCAAACGGCAATATCAAAATAATGTACCTGTTGCCCCAAAACCAAATGGGGGTTTTTGAGATATTTGATGTAACAGGTAAAATTGTTTTTTCATATAACCTCCAAAAGGGGAGTACGATGCAAAGTTTTTCACTGCCTTATTTGAGCAATGGGGTTTACAATTGCGTAATTACAAGTGCAGGTGAGCAAATGAGTAAGAAATTTGTTGTGTTCAGAGAGTAAACATTCTCACTTTTTGCCGTCCCTCGTAAATCAACTAAACGATGGGACAATTAAAATTTGACAAATCGATGAAACAAATTATAAAAGCCATTTATAGTTCAATTCCTTTTAAAAAAGAGTTATATAGTATATTAAAGATATTTTGGATTCCCCAGGAACCTATATTTAGACATCTTCATTTTACGGAACCATATACGGTTAAAATAGATAAAAACAGAAAATTCAAAATTCATAACGGCTACAAAATAGCAAACCAAATATTTTGGAAAGGTCTAACTGGAAAATGGGAAAAAGAATCAATAAAACTTTGGTTACAGTTATGTGAATTTTCTGATTGCATTTTCGATATAGGAGCAAATACAGGAGTTTACGCATTGGTTGCCAAGTCAGTCAATCCCAATGCTGAAGTGTATGCGTTTGAACCCCATCCATTATTTTTCAATTTTCTGCAAAAAAATATTGAACTTAATGGTTACAAAATTAATAGTTATAAAAATGCAATATCAAATTTTGACGGCAATATTTCTATTGATGATTTTACAGGACAATCACCAGGAATTAGCGTAGAAGCAATATCATTAGACACATTTATTGAGAGAAATAAACTTGGAAGAATTGATTTGTTGAAAATAGACGTCGAAGGTCACGAGCCCCTGGTAATGGAAGGCTTTGTAAAATATTTAGCTCAATTTAAACCAACTTTCTTGATTGAAATTTTAAATAATGATGTGGCAGAAGTTATATACAATGCTGTTAATAAATATGATTATATGTACTTTAATATTGACGAAATAAAAGGAATTCGTCAAACTGATAGAATAGAAAAGAGCGATAGTTTTAATTATTTAATTTGCAGTAAGGAGATAGCTGAAAAACTGGGAATACTTAAGGATAATCAAGCTAACAAGAAGATATAGTAGATGATTAAGGCTTCAATCAGGTCAATGAGCTCCTTACTGCAGTCTGTAAATATTCCTGTTCATAGGTAAAATGGAATTTGATATTAACTTTGAATTTTACAGAGTTGCAGGTGGCAGGAAGGCGCCCTGCGGAAGCTGGTGGAACGTTTAAAGTAATTAAATGACGATAGCGCGAACCATAATCATAAGTGCAATGATTGGACATTTGTTCTCTTGTACTTCCAGCAATAAAGAACTAGATGAGACGGCAGTTTTATCAAGCGACTTCAAGCAACTTGATACGACAATAAGTTTTTCGGGGTGTTGGTTAAGCGAAGACTATTACAATAGCCTCCGACAATTTAAATCACCTAAAAAAGCACAAGATGGTTCTCGGTTTATGGTTATCCCTGACCGGACACTTAAACAGACAATAATGATTTACAATTTTCACGAAGGTGGATCTTTTCTCAAAATATTGAAACACGGGAACAATTATGAAATCTGGGAAGTGCAGGAAGACAGTTTAAAACAACGACTTAATAACGTAGAGGTTATTTCAGCAACTAGAATAAAATTTGACAACAAGACGTTTGTAAAAATCAATCCTCCAAAAAAAGAGGACACATACCAGATTTTGGAAGAAATTTTATTTAAAGGCCAATACACAAATTCTGACGGCCAGTTAATCTATTTTAAACCAAACGGACAACTTATTGGGTTGGACAACTTCAAATATTACAATCCAATCATTGACTATTTTGACGCAGCTATGCAAGTTGACCAAGTTGGTTTAGGTAGCTCACAACAAGACATTGACTGGTATGGTTTCAAATTCAACAAAGACACGTTAGAGTTGTATAAACTTAACTGCTTGACATTTGACAGTACTGACAAAAGATGTGTTGAAGTGGAATTCGGACAACTAACTTACAAACTATGGAGAAAAGAATAACAGCCGTTAACACCGCATTTGCAATTGAAGGGCTTTTGTGCTTCGCATAAATATTTGTGATAAACATCCCACCCATCGCAAATCTGCAAATCCTTAGCAGCAATAAGATGAGAAAAACACTTCTGATATTTATTTTAATAACAATTCCATTTAATGTGTCTGGACAAGATCCGGAAGATTACATTATTGAAAACTATTATAAATTAACTTCAAAGCATTTCGAATTTAAAAAAGAGGTTTTTAATAAAGACCAATTAGCTACCTTAAACAGTATTATTTCAGACACCAACACTTATTTTTGTGCAGATACTGATGAAATTGCAGAACTAATTAAGAATTTTTATTTTATAGACCTTGACGATGATAACGATCAAGACCTGGTGTTTAATGGTTTTCAATGCTCAGGATTTGAATCCGAATCGGTAATTGTTTTTATTAACATCGACGGAAATTACAATAAAACTTTAATAGTGCGTGGTAGAATATTATCATTTACTAAAGCCAGAGAACTTAACATATTTGCGTATCCATGTTGTGCCGAAACTCAAAACATTATAACGAATTATGAAATTGTTCCAAACACTCTATACAAACGTTTCGGTTTAACCTTTTTTGATTCACCGCTTTTAAATCAGAATAAGAGTTATCAAAATATTATGCCCCCTGTACTGAAAAAGGACGGGAAATGCAATATCATAAGTGGTGCTCAGGTTAATTATACTCCTCAAGACACTTTATTCAGATCCACATATATTGAATCAAACCTGATTTATGAAACGAAATCGATTGAAACGGCAACTGTTTTTGCTAAATATTCAGGTTCTGATGGAAGTATTTGGTTGTATTGCAAAATTCCAGGCGAAACTAATAATGATGAAAGGAAGAATTATATTTTGGCCTGGGTAAATAGTAAATACTGCCGCTAATAGCAGGAGTTGTGCCAGTCGGGCATGATCAGTTTTAATTTTTATCTTTGGTACACCTTCGCAAGTAAAAGCCCTTGCTTTGGTGTACAAAGTATGCCCGCCCGGGGCAAGCCAGCAAACCGTTAGCCACAATGCAAAACTTCAATGAAAATAAAATTTAAAGTTTTATTATTGATTTCCTTTTTGCACTTTAATATCAATTGGGTACCTGGCCAGGGTTCATGGACTAACAAAGCAGATTTTGGCGGCTTGTCAAGGTATATGGCTGTAGGATTTTCGATTGGCAATAAAGGGTATCTCGGCACAGGTAGTATTCTAAATGTTCCCAGCTTTAACGATTTTTGGGAATATGATCCTCTATCTGATATATGGACTCAAAAAGCGAATTTTGGCAATGGCACTGCTTTAGGTTTTGCTGTGGGATTCTCAATTGGCACAAAAGGGTATATTGGAACCGGAATAATGAATAGTAATGCCGCTCAACAGTTTTGGGAATGGGATCAGGCTACAAACACATGGACCCAGAAAACTTCGTTTGGAGGGGCCGCCAGGTGGTATGCCACGGGTTTTTCGATCGGAAATAAGGGATATATTGGATTGGGAAACAGTGTGAATGGCAATCCTCCCTACAACCAGGATTTTTGGGAATACGACCCCATTGCAGATGCATGGACACAGGTTGCCGATTTTGGAGGAGGTCCAAGAATCTGGGCACCCGGTTTTTCCATTGGAAGTAAAGGTTATGTAGGTACCGGTAACAATAGTAATTATTGCAATGATTTCTGGGAGTATGATCCTGCATCCAATGTTTGGAATCAGAAAGCTGATTACGGTGGTATGCCCGTGAATACAGCTGTTGGATTTTCAATATTGAACAAAGGATATATTGGAACAGGCGTAGGTGGCATTCCTTATAACCGATATGATTTTTGGGAATATGATCCGGTAACAGATATATGGATTCAGATTGCGGATTTTGGAGGTACAGGAAGAGCCGGCAGTGTCGGATTCTCTATTGGAGGTAAGGGATATGTTGGAACAGGGCGCGACGCAGTAGTAGGCTATACAAATGATTTCTGGGAATATGACCCTTGTAAAGCAAGTATAGTTGGAAATGCATCCATTTGTCAGGGAGATAGTACTGCATTAACTGCTAATTCAGGAACCGGGTATTTATGGTCAACGGGGGAGACCACTCAAAGTATAACTGTTACTGCAGCCGGAAATTATGCTGTTACTGTATTTCAAAGTACTTCATGTGGTACTACAACAACTTCAAATAACATTAACGTCAGCTACATCATACCGGTTGTTGATTTTACAATAAACGGTTATTGTGATTACGATACAATTTTGTTTACACCAATGCTTACCTGTTACCATGATACCAGCTGGAATTGGAATTTTGGTGATTCCTTGTCCGGTGCCGCAAATTTTTCCACACAGCAGTTTCCAACTCATTACTTCACTTCTGTCTGCACTTATCAGGTTTCTCTTGTTGTAAATGGAACAGATACAATTATAAATGCTATTTATGTAACTGAATCTCCAATTGTAAACCTTGGAAATGATACAACAATTCTACCAGGTGACAGTATTTTACTTGACGCCGGTTATGTCAATTGGCAATTTGGTACTTATTTATGGTCAACCGGTGAAACATGGCAAACAATTACTGTTACCGATACAGGAACATACTATGTAACTGCATGTGAATTTGGTTGTTGTACATCTGACACAATTCACATTACCTTCGCTACCGGAATAAGTACTTACGGAGAAGCAGATACAAAGGTCAAACTTTTGCCAAACATATTCTCTAATTCAGCAGTTTTACAGTCAATACTTTTATTGAATAATGCTATTTTGAATGTTTATAATACCCAAGGAAAGTTAGTAAAACAGGTAACTGATTTGTCGGGGCACACATTTATTTTTCATCGAGACAATTTGCCAAATGGATTGTATATATATGTATTGAAACAAAACAACAGAATCCTGATAACAGATAAATTTAATATAATAGATTATTGAAATATTGATGCGTTGTGGAATGCACTGTGGCAACAACGATAACGTTAGCAGCAATTTTATATTATGAAATCTACTTTCATAGAAAAAATTAATTGGCGATTGCTTTCCGTTCATTTTTTTGCCACAATTTTTATAATGTTAGCTGCAAGGTGGTTTGCTGTATTGAAAGATATTGACCTCTTTGAGGCATATTGGCGTTATGGCCAGGAGGATTATATAAATCATCTGCCACAGACAGACCTGACATTAGGGGAGCGGCTGACATATGCCGCACAATGGATAAAGTTATTTGGTATTATTGGACTTCTAATTGCATTTGCAATTTCCCTTACAATTTGTATAAGAAAGAAAATATTTTGGTTAAATTCTATTATAGTTTTACTGCTTGCATATAGCACAAATCTTATTGGACTACTACAAACTTCACCATTTAAGACAATCACTAATTTCTTTGGTGATTTGTTCATTGACTCTGGTATCCAGTATGCATTTATACTAAATGGTGGACTATTTGCGATTATTGGACTATTCATCTTCTTAAATAAGTGGATAAATAAGTTTGTGTCCAAGCAGAATATTATGACTTATTAAATCAGGACAGAAAAACTGTTGCTAACAGCCGGTTGTAAATATAATTGTTAGACCCTCCTTCGCTTATCCCACCTTATCAGGGAAATCCTCCCACCTTCGCCCCGAAAAACTGGGGCTGTGGAGGGCAATGAAAAAGATACGGAGGGTGCAGAAAGTAAAGGGGAAATGTGTAAATTCGTCTTCCTTGGCTACCGGCAGGCAGCCTGTGGTAATGGCCGAAACGCAATAAGCCATTGCGAGTTTTTTTTACTTCTCAAATTATTAAACTTTAACATTTACTATGATAATTTTATGAAAAAACGTCATTTGATTTTAGTACCTCTTTTATTGCTTATTAATTCACAAATAAGCATATCGCAAATACCTTTTCATAAAACCGTTGGTGATACCACTGAAAATTGGGCAAATTGTATTAAACGTACAGGTGATGGTGGTTATATTTTGACCGGTTACGCCAATGATTCAGTGTATGATGATTTTGATGTGTATTTGGTGAAAATGAATGCAAGCTTTGAATTGGAATGGACAAAAACATATGGCGGAACAAATGTAGAAATTGGCAATTCAGTTATACAAACTTCTGATGGAGGTTATGTTATTACTGGAAGATTCATGTCGAGTACCCCACCTATTAATATGGATGTTTATATCTTAAAAACTGATAGCATTGGTAACCTGACCTGGTCATATACTTATGGTGCCCAACCGATTGGTTATGCTGAAGAAGGACATAAAGTGTTTGAGACAAGTGACGGTGGATTTGTTATAGCTGTGGAGAATGGGTTGATAAAAATTGATTTCAACGGCATATTTCAATGGCAGAGCACTTATAATTTTGGTGTTACCAGTATGGATGAAACTCCAGATGGAGGATATGTATTAGGTGGAAGAGGATATTGTGGAAACAGTTGCATATTAATAGCCAGACTGGACAGTGCAGGAAATTTATTGTGGACTCATCAGTATGATGATAATACGGCAGTATACAGTCAGGATGTATTAAGTACCAGCGATGGTGCGTTTGTAATTACCGGATATGGTTCAATTTCAACCTCTAATACTGCAATAATTTTAATGAAGGCCGATAGTACTGGTGGATTATTGTGGTATAAGGAATTTAATTTGCAGAGTCGTGGTGCAGGATATGATGTACTTGAATCAATTGATGGGGGATATGTAGTTATGGGAAGAAGTTACAACGGATTTTCCAACGCTGCAGCTTTAGTTAAAACCGATAATAACGGTAATGTTTTATGGGCAAAGCAATATGGTTCTTTTGGTGGGGACGAATATGCAATCTCCGGACTACAAACTAACGATGGAGGTTATGTTTTTACCGGCTTTACATTTGGATTCGGTACTATCGCCGGCGATATATACCTGGTAAAAACTGATAGTTTGGGTTTTACTAATTGTAATGAAACTAACACTGTTGTTACATATCTTACACCAGGAGTAACGGACACTTCGATTATACATTCAATCGATACAACTGCATTTATTGCTATTTCTTACCCGGTCACAGTGGGTTCTCATGGTTCTGATAGCCTTTTATGTACGCTGGTCGGGCTTGCGCCAAATATTGACCAATCAACTGTAAACATTCAAATTTCACCAAATCCTTCCAATGGCCAATTTACAATTTCTTTTAATAGAATACTAAAAAATGGTACAATTGAAATTTATAATAGCCTCGGAAAAATGGTTTACAGCAATCATTTTGTAAATGCATTTAGCACAGAAATAAACAATGGTAACTTCAGCTCTGGAATTTATTTTATTTCTGTTAATGACAATGAAAAATATTATTTTGAGAAGGTAATTGTTGAATAAAATTAAATTGAAGTTTGTAATTTCATAGGGAGTATTCCCGGGCGGCATATAGCACGCGTTTGCCACAAGGACCGGCCGGGATATTTGTTTTTTTATTAAATTGGTCCACTTTCGCTGGGAAAACCTCCCGTTTCGATGGATAAAGTAGACCGGCCCTGCGGCAACTGGCAGATGTTAGTGGCAATTCTAACTAAGAAAGATGACTAATTATTATTCGAGAATTTTTGTAATTGTATTTTCAATTTATAGTAACATAAGTCTTGCTCAGATTCGATTTCCTGAATCTGCTAAGGAAGAATTTAAGATTTCAATCTGTACCTATACAGGAAATTGGAATGAATTAGAATCAATCATCTTTTTGAGAATTGATTCAAACATATCGTTTCCTCCAGAAATCAAAGAATTAGCCGACCTTAATGAAGACAATTATACCTGGTACCGAAATAACAAATTGCAAAGTCCCGACTATTCATACAATATTGAATCTCTCGAACTGTCACAATCAGTTATGAAAATATATTATTTTTTATCAGAAGATTTGCTAAATGAAACTCCTGCAACTTTGAATGAGGATTTCGCCAAATCAAAAGAACTTAATAAACTATTGCAACAAGAAAAAAAACCTTTTATAGGGTATGTGGTAGAATGTAAAGATAAGACTGATAAGCATAATCAACCATTCTACATTTGGTACACTCGTGAATGGTGCCTTGTTGGCTGGGGAATAAGACTGTAATTTAGAAATGCCACAAACAACCTGTTTACGTCCAACGGGCATTTTTCTATTTATTTTTTATCTTTGGAACGCCTTCGCAAAGAAATCCCCTTGCTTTGGTGTAAAAGTATACCCGCACGACGTAAAAAGGCGAAACATTAGCGGAAACCAGAGATTAATTTTGGACATTTTTATATTACATCAAAATGAAATTTACTTTGACAATTGTTTGTTTGAATTTGGTGACGATTCTCAATGGATTTTCTCAACAAACTGATTCAATCTTCACAAAACAAGATACTTCATCAGGAAAAAATGCGATTTACCTGGAATATTCTGGTACTGCACCGATTTTATCATTGAATTACGAAAGGAAGCTGTTTCATAAAAATATATTTTCTATCTATGGAAGGATAGGGTTTGGAATGGATGTAATTAATTTGAATCAAGGGAATTTGTATGTTCCGTCAGTTCCGATTGAAATTTCAACTTGTATAGGTCGGGGAAATCATTTTGTTGAATTAGGGATAGGAGGAACTCCATTTCTTTCCAAGATGGAGACATGGTCTTCAGCAGCCTATTATGATGATTTACAAATTGATTCAATTGAGTACAAATTGTATTTTCTTTTTACACCAAGGATTGGATATAGATATCAGTCGAAAAAAGGGTGGTTATTAAGAGTGGCCTATACTCCGATTCTTTATAATTCATCAAATTTGGATGATAATTATCAAACGAACTTTGGATTATCCTTGGGTAAATTATTTTAATTTTTTGAGCGCTAAAGCACCATTCTACAAACTTTGAACTGACAAATGCAAGAATCAAACGATAAATCCAAGGGCTTACAGAACGACAATCTGAAGATTAAGGTTAACTCAAATGACAATCCTTATCCTTCTGCTGAAATACAACAAAAACAGCACCAACCTCGCAGGTTATCTTCTTATTTTATTGTATTAATTGACACCGGCTCCATCACTTACAAATTAGATTTACAAGACATTACCATTAATGAAGGAGACTTGCTTTTTGCTATGCCCAATCAAATTTTTGTGCCACCCGCTAAAGCAGACAATTTAAAATATTTCAAGGTGTTGTTTGATGAAAACACACTGGCTTTGCTGCCGCAGCGCTTTTCGTTTTTGGTAAATCCATTAAACTCGCAAACTATAACCTTAGACAATGCTGCTAAGGAACGGGTCAGAAAGATTTTTGAAATTTTTAACCAACTACTTAATACAGATAAACCTACCGACTCGGAAATAATATTGGCCTACTTGAATTTACTTTTATCAGAATTGAACATTGCCTATTTTAAAAATGAACCCGTAAATAATTTAAACACTAATTTATCAAAATTTGTTGAGTTCAAATTAATGGTGGAAACGAATCTAACAGAACAACCATCAATTAATACAATTGCCGAGAAATTGGCTTTAACCACAAACAGCTTATATCGGCTTGTTAAGGAATATTCCGGCACATCGCCAAAGGATTTTATCACTAACCGCCTGATGATTGAAGCCAAGCGAAAACTCCGTTATTCTAATCTTTCTGTAAAGGAATTAGCGTATGAATTAGGATTCAATGACCCTGACTATTTTTCAAGACTTTTCAAAAAAAGTAAAGGAAAAAGTGTAAGTGACTTTTTGGACAGTCAGGATTTGTAGGGCAAATAAATAGATTTGTCCATTTCTTCTGTTTTTTGGCACACTACTTTTGTTTCATTAATTTAAAATACTAAATAAATGAAAACAGCATTAGTAACAGGAGCAAATAAGAGCATTGGCTTTGAAGTAACAAAGCACCTTGCACAAAAAGGCATTTATGTTTATCTCGGCAGCCGCAATTTGGAAAATGGTATAGAAGCCGTTAATAAATTAAATGTTGAAGGAATAAATAATGTAGAAGTCATTCAACTTGATGTGACAAATGACAAATCGGTGCAACTAGCCCGTGAAGAAATTGGTAAGAAAACGAAATCTTTGGATATTCTTATCAACAATGCAGGAATTTATGGTGGTTATCCACAATCCGCATTTGACGCTACTATAGAGCAGTTCAAAGCAGCATACGACTCTAATGTTTATGGAGCGGTAAGAGTTACACAAGCATTTATTGACTTGCTGAAAAAATCTTCTGAACCTCGTGTCGTAAATGTAAGCTCTAGTCAAGGTTCAATTGCTTTGCACAGCGACCCATCATACAAGTATTACGACTATAAAGGAGTCGTTTATCTTTCTTCCAAAGCAGCGTTGAACATGTACACAGTGGTATTGGCATACGAACTAAAGGATACCAACTTTAAAGTAAATGCCATTTGCCCGGGATATACAAAAACAGATTTTAACGGAAATCGTGGACCCGGAGCTGTTGAAGATGCCGGAAAACGAATTGTAAAATATGCTTTGATTGATAAAGAGGGCCCGACAGGAAAATTTTTTAGTGAAGAAAATAACCCTGAAACGGGAGAGATACCCTGGTGATACTAACCACAATTACTGGTAACAAAGTATTGGCAATATGACGACGTGACATTAAAAGCTCAGTAGTGTTAATACTATTGAGCTTTTGTGCTATATTTGGGCTGAAAAAGTGGTAATAACTTACTCATCGTTATTGCCTGAACCGTTAGTAACAAGACGTAAGGCAACCAAACTAATAGACAATAATATGAGTTGGGACATTATTATTTTTAATTCACCTGACAAGGTGGACGAGCTTGAAGAATTAAACGCAGACGACCTTAATCCTATTGACTTCAACTCTGTTTTTGAAGAGCATTTCAAGACAATAGAAAAAGATGATAATCATAGGGAAATTATTGGGGAAGACTTTACAATTGATTTTTTTGTTGACGACAAGCCGTCAACAAATTTCATGGTGAGCCTGTATGGAGAAAAAGCTATTTATGAATTGATTTACCTGGCAAAGAAAAATGGTTGGCAAATATTTGACACTGGTTATGGTGAAATGTTAGACCTGGATGACCCATCAAACAATGGCTACGATGACTTTCAAAATTACTTAAAAACCCTCAATAAATAGACACGGCACATAAAAGCAATTTTATGAACAGAATAATAGCATTAATTTTTACCTGTTCAACTATTTTAGGTTGTGCAAACAAAGCTCTAATTTCTGGATTTCAAACTAATAATTCGGATGTTTTATATGTTGGAATTGAACAACCAATTTATCTGCAAACAAAATACGAAAACATTTCAGTTACAACCGATGTTGGTGAAATAGCACGAGTTGATCAGAATAAATATTTAATTTACCCAGATACTTTACCTGGAAAATTAAAACTAACTATTAGCAACAAAAATAAAAAGCAAGAATTATATTTTAGAATTAAGCCAATTCCAGACATCTCAATAATAATCCGGGCAGATACAAATGTTTACAATTCTTCCTTTGTTTCTGTGGAAAATTTTCAATCATTTCGATTCTTGGGAACGACCTTGAGTAATTTCGATTCTGATTGTTATGTAGAACTGATAAAGTTTAGAATGAAGAGAATATCAAATATGGAAATAATGGAATCAGAATTAATTTCCACTCCATTGAGAGGGCCTAATAAAGCAAATTCAATGGCTAAGCGTGCTGAAAGTGGGGATATATTTGTATTTGAAGAAATTCTTGTAAAGATTTCGTCAAAACATAATGATTCAAGATTTTATTTTAGAAAATTAGATGATTGTATATTCTATGTTCAGTAAAATTACCGCTATCAACCAGTTTAGTTCAGATGGACATGTTTCATTTTATTGTATATCTTTGATATAATTTCAAATACCCTAAAAAATTATGAAGAAAATAGCAATACTTCTTGTAACAGTTTCTCTTTTTATATTTATTGAGGGCGCATTCTCACAAACCAGGTTTCAAAATGTGATAGGCGGACCAGGATACTATACTGCCGGATATGGCATCATAAAAACTATTGATAACGGTTATGCTCTAACGGGTGAATTGAATCTTTCCGGTGCATCAAAGGATGCTTATATAGTTAAACTGGATAGTTCAAATTTAATTCAGTGGACCAGAACCATTGGTGATAGCTTATATGATATTGGTCTTGGCATTGTTCAAACATCCGATGGAGGATTCGCAATTGCCGGAAGAGCAACCACTACTAATGCATTAGGCCTTGGTTTAACGGATGGTTATATAGTCAAGTTAAATAGTGTTGGAGTAGTGCAATGGGAAAGAGCAATTGGTGGATATGAAATGGATGAATTTCGCTCAATTGTGCAAACTCCGGATGGAGGGTTAGTTGTAGCAGGATATTCTTCTACTTTTTGTTTTGGAATTGGAAATTCGGATTTGTATGTAGTTAAATTAGATATTTCAGGAAATATTCAATGGACCCGCAATGTAGGAGGCGCAGGTTCTGACTTTGGGTCGAAAATAGTACAGACAATAGATGGTGGATTTGTAATTGCAGGCTCAACATCTTCTTATGGGCAGGGCAATTCTGATGTTTATTGTGTAAAATTAAATAGTTCAGGAGTGCTTTTATGGACCACTACGGTAGGAGGAGCTCAATGGGATTCCGGCTCTTCCATAATTCAAACCGCAGATGGTGGATTTATTATTAGCGGGCAGACTACTTCTTTTGGTTCCGGCATGGAAGATTTATACGTGGTCAAAATAGATGGAAATGGAAATTTATCATGGACACGTACGGTTGGCGGTACCGGAACAGACCAGGCACTGGATATTATACAGACATCAACAGGTGATTACGTGATTGTCGGTTTGACCAATTCTTACGGTGCAGGTAATTATGACTTTTATGCAGTGAAGCTTAATAATAATGGCAATCTATTGTGGACTCGTACCATAGGCGGGGCTGGTTTTGAAAAGGCTTACGGCCTGACCGTTGATACTGATGGTGGATATGTGATTACCGGTTCATCATCTTCATTTAATTGGGGAGGTGGAGCAATGTATATTGTTAAGTTAGATGTAAATGGAAATACTTGTGCAAATCAGGGTACAGGAGGCGTTGTTGGTTCAGGAGGAGTCAGTTCAACAGGGGGGGCAACCGGAATAGGAGGAAATACTGCTACTGGTGGGGTCAGTGGTACAGGTGGAATAGCATTAAACTTATGCTTTACAACTGGTATTAATGAAATCAATAACCTTTCAGAAGATCTGAACATATTTCCAAATCCTTCCTCAGGTTTATTTAAAGTAAACACTTCGAAATTACCTTATTCTAAATATTCAATTCAAATCCGGAACATATTAGGAGTTCGAATATTTAGTAAAGAAGATTTTGGTCCTGAGGATGAAATTACAATTGATCTTTCCAGCCAGCCTAAAGGTTTTTACTTCATTAAGGTATATGATTCAGAAAATCAGTTCATTCAAAAATTGCTTGTGGAGTAATTCTGAAATTGTTCAGTTTCTGACAGCAAATAGCATTACCCGAAACAAGCCTTGTACCGCAAGTTTTGAAATTTTAGATGGGAATGAGATTTCGTCTCTGTGTGACCCTCCTTCGTTAGGAAAAAACTACGGATGCCGAAGAACGTAAAGGGGAAATGCTTAATTTTCATCAACGAATCCCTGTCTGCTATTATTAAAAAATAATGTTCATAGGAAAAATTGAAATTGATAGTAACTTTGAATATTCAGAGTTTCATGCGGAAGGCATGCGGCCTCTGCGACTACCGCGAAAATATTAACAGCAAGCAATCTAATAATAGAAAAGTGAAAATTTTTATTTCGACCATTATAGTTTTATTACTTTTCATAGGCTGCCAACCTAAATTAAATGGTATTAGTACTGAAATTCACTTTGATCATGATAGCACAAATATGAGCAAGGAAAATTTGAATTCTTTAGTCGCAATCATACAATTTTGTAAGCAGGACTCTAATATTCATTTAGATGTAACCGGGTTTTCGGATACAATAGGAACTGATGAATTTAATATGGAAATGAGCAAATTGCGCTCATTAAAAGTCTACAATTATATAATGGATCAAAGTAATTTAAATAAAGCTAATACAGCTGTTCATTGGTATGGCGAATCGGATGTTTTAGACGAAACACAAGAAGGAAAACTAAAGGAACCGCAAAATCGTGTTGTCGTATCTATACAAATTCCTGATGGAATAAAACTCAATTTGGATGGCAGCAGGTAACTTTGACCGGTGCGGCGTAAACCGATGGAACATTGTAGGCAATTTATTATTCCCAAAAGTATTTTATGATAAAGAAAAAACTAACATTGGAGGAGTTCATGGCACTGGATGAAAATGAGATATATGACAATATTGAAAATCCGGATGGGATCTTTGTTGAAAACATGGAGGAGTTAACAGTTCTGATGTTTGGCGAAAAACCAAATGATCCCATGCCTATAAATAATACGCTTATGGGGCAAGCCTCAGTTGACGCTCTTAGAAAACTGGGGCCAGAGAACACTGGTGAATGATTATTACTGCAGTTTGCTGGAAAAAGTAATGGAGGATGCAGAGAATAACGGGGGAATATATAACTTTCTGCTCTCCTGCCTACCGGCATGCATGGAGCCCGTCTTCTGCAGTCTGCAAAACGTCCCATGCGACAAACTCGAAAATGTTAGCAGTAAGTTTGACAAAATTTAAATTGACATGATAACCGGAGTAACGGGCCCTTACTCAGCAAATACCGCAGCACAGCTTCTAGCCTGTAACTATTGTGGCTTATAAATTAAAATTATGCTCAGAACTATCATATTAATTCTTCTATCTACAATTTATGTTCAAGGACAAGACGCGATCCTGGTGAAAGAGTTATGTGATAAGGCGGTTAAATTCTCCGAGTCATCTGACATTGAATCAAATTTTTCTGAGGCAGATAGCATGGTTGACAGCTATCTTCAACGAAACCCCTTGAGCCAGGATAACCTATTACAAGACGGTTATCGTTTTCAATATCGACTAAATCGGGAATTGAAAAGAAGTTGTCCTATTTATCCTTCAGATGCAGTAAAGCTTTTCCCTAGACCCGTGATTGATTTGGACAACAAATTGTCTATACAGCAAATTGACTCCCTTAGCCAGTTGGTATTGCAAATCAATAAAGAAAAAAAAGTGTATTTGTACATCGTGACAATTGATGACTTCTATCCGGACACAACTATTAGCGAATTTTCAAATCGATACAGAGATTCCTGGTCCCCCAAGACGCCTTCAGAGAAAGGTGCAGTACTAATTGCATTAAGTATGACACAACGTAAATTTAGAATTTCAACCGGAGATATTTCGATGACATACTTGACAGACGCTGAATGCACGGAAGTAGTCAATGTTATGATGCCTCATTTTAGAGCAACGAACTATTTTGATGGTTTAATTGCCGGATTGATTGCGATAAAGAATAACTTATAAAAAAAATTGAATTGTAATTTTATTGAATCCCAATGAACAACTGCCTGCAGTTTTGAAGAAATTGAAAATCCAATGACAAAACAAGAATGATATTTAGACAAGTTGGAGGATAAATTGGCGAGAGGCAAAAAGTTGGAAAAGATTTTAATGCAGTAATTAAAATCAGAATTATGGCAAAAACAAAGACAACTTACACTGGGCAAGACGTAACTGATTTTATAAACACATACGTTGACAATGATCAAAAAAAAGCGGACAGCTTTCAACTGATTGAGTTGATGAAAGAGTGGTCTGACTCTGAACCAAAAATGTGGGGACCAACCATTATCGGGTTTGGAAATTATCATTACAAATATGCAAGCGGTCACGAAGGAGATGCTCCGGTTCTTGCATTTTCACCGAGAAAGGCAGCACTTACGTTTTACGTGTATTCAAACACAGATAGAAGTAAACTGGTTTTGACTGACCTTGGTAAATTCAAAATGAGCAAAGCCTGTATTTATGTGAAAAAACTTTCCGACATCAATTTATCAGTTTTAAAAGAACTCTGTTTAGAATCAATAAAATACATTAGCGAGCATCACGAATGTTCTTGTAGAGTAAAATAACAGCCACACTTACGAAAGACAGAAATTCTTTTGGTTACATACCTTTGCCATAAGCCTGGAGATTTTTGTAAGGAATGTTATTTTGGCTTTTTGTGATAAATTACAGGGAAATGTGAAGCTAGTATGTCAGCAAACAAAGGTTTGTAAATCTAAACAACATTTTTCTTCAGGGTGGTGGGTTAGTGTTTTTGTTCTGTTTGGAGCGTAAAGGAGAAAACTGTAACTTTCGAACTTCCCAACCGTCAGGAAACTTTAAGACTTACAATCATAGTCAACTGGCGGGAATATAGGCAGCAAGCATATCAAACCTCACAACACACAAGAGACAATGAAAGAAATTTATGAGCTTTCGGACAAAACAATTACTATTGAGAGAAATGAATATCTAAAAGTTAAAGGCAGTATTGATACAAATGTGTATTATGTGGAAAGCGGAAGTTTAAGAGTTTTTGTTTTGGATGATTATGAAGAGCAAACAATTAGATTTGGTTATAAAGAAAATTTAATTGTTGCGTTGGACTCATTTTTGACAGGTAAACCATCTGATTTTTATATTCAAGCCATAAAGAAAACAGTAGTAAAAGTTATAACCAAGCAACAAATTGATCATTTTTTGCAAACTGGAAACAATGGAGTTTTGTGGATTAAAATTCTTGAAAGCGTGATTGTGCAACAACTCGAACGTGAATTAGACATTTTGACAAATTCACCCAAAGCAAGATATTTAAGGGTGTTAAAACGAAGTCCCCAACTTTTTCAGGAAATCCCTGGTAGATTCATTGCCAACTATTTAAGGATGAGTGCTGAAACTTTATCCCGACTAAAAAAGTCTTGACTTCAATCAAGATTTAGAAAAAATGTTTTTTTGAATTTTGCATAAAACTTAAAATTATGCAATCAGAAAAACTAGTACAATCTCTTATTGAACAGACAAGACAAATAATTAACCAGGTTGAGAAGCTTAATAGCTATGATTTGAACTATTTGACGTGGAAAGAAGATGAAGTTTCGTGGAGCATTTTAGAATGCTTAGAGCATTTAAATTTGTACGGAGACTTTTATTTGCCACAAATGGAAAACATTATTAATAAATCTAACACCAAACCTGACCTTGAATTTAAAAGCGGAATTTTAGGAAATTACTTTGCAAAAATTATTTTGCCAAAAGAAAAACTGAATAAAATGAAGACTTTTAAAGATAAAAATCCGCTGAATGCTAAACTTGATAAAGTTGTTATTAATAGATTTATTATTCAGCAAACAAAACTATTAGACTTACTAAACCACTCCAGAAATGTGAGTTTAAACAAAGTAAAAATACAAACATCAATTTCAATTCTTATTAAACTTAAGTTAGGCGACACTTTTCGGTTTCTGATAAATCACAACATTAGACATTTAAGCCAGATTGACAGAATACAGGCTGAGATAAAAAATACCTCACTGACAACAAATGTTATGTGTCAAACGAGCTAAAGTGCATTCCTGGCGTTAGGGGTTCCTAAAACTAACCTGAACACAAATACCCAAAACTTTATTCAGAACTCTAAATAAACAAATTAGTGAAGAGTGTAATAATTATACTTTATGTAAAGAATAAGCAGTTGAAGGCATAGAGTTTAAGGTGAAATTTGTACCTTTCGTTTTCAATACACCTGCCTGTCGTCTGCCACTAAGGCGGCTTTCAAGCTCCATACAGAGAAGCTAAAGGACCGTGATTAAGCAAGGTAAGGTTGTGAAAGATTGAAATGGTATTCAAACAACTGCGATAATGAAGATCCCAACAATACACGGCTATATAGACCGACGCATTTTAATCAATTTTACTGCTGACCCTGAAACGGTAGGAAAAATTATCCCATTTCCTTTCAGACCGAAATTATACAATCACAAAGCCATAGTTGGAATTTGTCTGATCAGACTGAAAAATATAAAACCAAAGGGGTTTCCGGACTTCATCGGAGTAAATTCAGAAAACGGTGCACACAGAATCGCGGTAGAATGGGACGAAAACGGGGAAACGAAATCAGGAGTTTTTATACCTCGCAGAGATACTTCATTAAGATTAAATTCTCTTGTCGGTGGACGGATATTTCCTGGCAGACACTACTATGCAGAGTTTAACGTGGAGGAAAAAAACGGAAATTATCACATAGACTTTAAAAGCTCTGACGATACCGAAATATCAATTGATGCAAGAGAAACTAAATTTTTTAGTGACGAATCCATATTTAAATCATTACAAAACGCCTCTGATTTTTTCGAAAAAGGCGATCTTGGATATTCACCAAATAAAAACAAATTTGATGGAATGAGACTCAAAGCCTATAATTGGGAAGTCAGACCACTTGAAGTTTCGAATGTAAAATCAAGCTTTTTTGAAAACGAAAATATTTTTCCAAAAGGATCAGTGACATTTGACAATGCACTGCTGATGACTAACATTGAGCATGAATGGAGAAATGAAATTGATAAGTGAAGCACTTCACTCATCTCTAACTAAAGAGCGGCCAGGGACTTTATTTTTCAGGGAAAATTGCAGCAGGAAGTTACCTATTTTAGTTCGGTAAGAGGTTAATAGTCAGGTATATGTATATATAATCTGCTCTAAAACAACCTTTTTAAATCAAAAATTTGCTCACAATAAACGGATAGTGCATACCATGTAATTGATATGTTAACTATATTTGTATCAAATAAATTAAAATGAATATTAAAAACCCAACGGGAACGGTACTTTATTCAATTGAACAGGCAATTAAAGAATATCGAAAAATATCACTGAAAAACATTTCAAAAATTGCAAAGGACATTACTGTGGACCAATGTTTAATTTTAATGATACTTCACAACGACGCCACTATTTATCAAAATGAATTGGCAAATCTTATATTTAAAGATAAAGCTTCAGTCACAAGAATGATAGAATTGATGGTAAAAAAAGGTTACCTGATAAGAACTATTGATACAGAAGACAGGAGGAAATTCAATCTTGAAGTAACCAATAAAGGTAAGAAAACTCTAGAATTATTAAACCCGGTTATAAAACTAAACCGGGAAACAGCTTTGAATGGTTTGTCGTTGGAGGAAATAGTGTTATTAGATAAAATGCTTAATAGAATCATAAATAATTGCAAATAAAAATGGATAGGATCTATCAAATATCTAAATCGGCACAAATATTAATATTTATACTTTTCCCTGCATTAATTTTTGGACAGGAAAATGTAACAGCTAATCTTGCGAAATATATGCAGGCACAGGTTGAAGTAAACGGTTTTAGTGGAGCAGTCCTTGTTACGCAAAATGGTTCCGTTTTATTAAAAAAAGCATATGGTTTAGCAGATTACGAGTGGAATATTAAAAACACTATTGATACTAAATTTCAGTTGGCTTCGGTAACAAAACAATTTACAGCTACAGCAATTCTTCTATTGGTAGAAGGAGGGAAATTGTCTCTTAATGATCATTTAAGTAAATTTTTTCCGGATTACCCAAAAGCTGAAAGTGTTACTATTCATATGTTATTATCTCATTCCTCAGGACTTGCTTTAGGGTTTAAAGAAATATCACTAAGCACTATGAGTAAGGATTCTGCCTATGCCAAAATAAACGAAATGCCTTATGAATTTTCACCGGGAACTAAAACTGCATATAGCAATATAGGCTATTACTTATTAGCTAAAATTATAGAAAAAGTTTCAGGTGAAAAGTACGCTGTTTTTTTAAGTAAGAATATATTTGAGAAAGTAGGAATGATGAATACTGGAGTTAGTAATAATGATTCAATAATCTTAAAAAAAGCGAAGATTTATTGTCGAACGGAAAACGGATTAGCCCACAATCCTTATATCAATTGGGAAATTAACGTAGGTCATGATGGTGTTTATTCTACAGTTGAAGATTTGGCATTATGGGATAATGCGCTTTACGGAACAACTATCTTATCTGCAGAAATGAAAAAACTAATGTTTACTTCCTATAGTTCTGAAAATTGGGGATATGGATTTATCATTAATCCATTTTATAATCACGGTCATCAACTCATTGCTCATGACGGTGGGTTTTTTGGTACAATGACTTCTTTTAACCGCTTTACAGATGATAAACTATTCGTGACTGTACTTTCAAATAACGAATCAGCTTCATACATTATAAGCTATGGACTTTCTGCAATTGCATTCCATAAAGAAGTAGAACTTCCATACAAACATTATAAAACCAAAACAGATAATGCTTTATATGATAAATATGCAGGCAAGTATGGCAAGATTGAAATATTGAAAATTGATGGTAAACTTTACTATAACAGTGAAGAAATGGAACTCCTGCCTGAGTCAGAAACAAAATTTTTCAGAGCGGACAATAACGACCGGACAATTGAATTTATTAAAGATAAATCAGGGATTTATAGTTCTATTATTTTCACAAAAGGAGGAGTGAAAGAAGTATTAAACAGAAGTATTCAATAAAAAGCATGCACCGCTGACACAAGTTATATCCTGTTGCCCGTTACAAAGACAGTGCAATCGGTTTAGAGGAATTGTTTAATTTTGGCTTCTCTTCCAGGGGCAATGACCGGAACTTTGCAAGTAATATTTCCGGTACAAAAACCAACTAACTAATTTGATTTATAAACGAATAAAACAAAAGAAGTAATATGAAAAGTATAGTTTTTAATGCAGGGGTTAAGGTTGACTTCCTCAAAGAGGGCAAGGATACAAACAATGAATATTGCGAATTCCGTTGTGCTATCAAGCCCTCAAGCCGAACCCCTATGCCACATTATCATCAGGGTTTTGAAGAAACGATATACGGTGAAAAAGGTATTGTTAGATGGACAGTAAAAGGGAAGTCGACAGACGTGGGTCCAGGTGAAGAGCTTATTATTCCTATGGGTGCTATCCATATGTTTGAAAATAAATCGAATGAAACTGTTGAATTTCTCTGCAGGACTACACCAGGTAAAGCTTTTGGACCTGAATATTTTGAAGACATCGCAACAGTGCTGAATGTGGATGGACTTCCGGATTTCAAAAAACTGCAAGACATTATGAAGCATCACGGGCTGATCCCCGTATTGGGTTTCAAGCGAAGATTGATATTTGCCATCATTGGTATAATCAGAAAAATAAAGTCATGAACATTTAAATACTTCTGGTAACAGTAAATCCCCACCTTCGACTAAGTTACCATAAGCCCTTTGTGATTCACGAACTACATGATCGTGTTTTTTAAAAGTTTTCCGCACAAAATTAAATACCTTGACATAGCGTTTAGTCTCAAACTATATGGGCACCGACACTGCCGAAAGGCATGAATTAAGGGAACAGAAACAAAATAAACATAGAAAATTTATGAGGAATTTCTTCATCTGGTGTGCTGGTAGCGACACCCGGATTTTGTCGAAGTGTTCAAATGCCGAACGGACCAAACACATGGGATATGGTACCCTGGTGCTGATCCCTGCCGTGCTGGCTTTCATTTCTATGTGTTATGCCTTGTCAACTATTGACAAAATAAACGATACCCCTTCAATTTGGTTTGCGGGAGGTGCAATATGGGCATTGATCATATTTGCAATGGATAGGTTTATTGTATCCACACACCGCCGAAGGACCAGCAACCTGGAAGAATTTAAAAATATCAACTTGTACCTCCGGTTATTTTTTGCGCTGTTTTTAGGGATGGTAAGCTCGCATCCATTTGTCCTGCTTTATTTTGACGGAAGCATCACCCATGAAATAAAAAAGGAAATCACGGAAAACATCAGTGAGGCAGATTCACTTTTTCGAAAATCATCCGATTCGTTAAGCGTCAATTTAAACGAGTTGGTCAATCATAAGCAGTGCCTTGAAAAATTACTCACTGCAGAGCAGAGCGGTCACAAGGTAGCTTTGGATTGCGGTTATGCGTCGGGCATCCCTAACGTCGCAGGAAGCTTCCCCAGAACCAAGGAGATAAAACGGCTTATTGAAACCGATAGCGTCAATATAGCCAAAGAAAGGGAGCGGGTCAGCCTGAAGATCGCGGAACTGAATACGATAAAGGAGGAAAAACAGGACCTGTTCAAAAACCACACAAGCTTTGATTACCTGAAACGTGAACTGACCTTAACAAAACTCAAAAAAGGCAACAGCATCATTGGCGCCACCCAATGGCTCCTGATGATAGTCTTGATATTGCTCGACATTTCCGCAGTACTTTTTAAAACATTTGCCCCATTTGGGCTGTATGATAAAGTTTTAAGAGACGAGGCCGATTTATTAAAAAAGATCGATGTTTCGGGTCGCCAGGGTGATTTGCAAAAGGTGTATGACCGTATCAGCAAAGATTACATGGCGGGTAGTGAAACCGGGAACAGTCCCGAAGCCGTCGATGGGCGGCAGTCTAACCATATCAAAAGCTGAATTTTTAGAATTATCGGTCTACTGACTTTTTAAGGCCACAGAATACCTGAGTCCCGGATTTCTGAGATTTTGAAGGGCAGCAGGTTAATAACTGCTGATGCCACATTTGTTTTTAGTTCCATTTTGTGAGTCAGGAGAAAATATTTAACTTTCCTGCCTGCCGTATCCAACTATTTATGTTCTTAGGTAACATGAAATTTGATAGTAACTTTAATTATTCAAAGTTGGATACGGCAGGTCTGCACAGTCCCTTCTTATATCATCTTGAATAAAAGTCGAACAAATAGCTTCATGAAAATATAAAAAACATGATACGAAAACACATATTTAAAGACAACGAACAAAGTGATTCGATCCGCTGGAGGCTGCATGAGACTACAAGAGTGGAGGCATTCAGCGATGCTGTATTTGGTTTTGCACTTACACTGGTAGTAATATCGCTGGAAGTACCGCAAACTTTTCATGAATTACTTCACATGATGCTGGGTTTTTTTGGTTTTGCCATTTGTTTTTTATTTATCGTTTTGATTTGGCACGAGCAGTATATGTTTTTTCGAAGATATGGCTTGCAGGACACCCGGACCACATTTTACAATATGGTACTGCTATTTATGGTGATTTATCTCGTTTATCCACTCAAGTTCCTGTTTTATTCATTGGCGCAGGGGTTTCAGGGAACAGTAATTGTAAACGGGGAATCTTTGCCGAGGTTTAGTGATGAAAGCGAATTGTCGCAATTGATGATTATTTATGGTATCGGGTATTTTATTATCTATGCTATTATGGGATTGATGTATGCGCATGCGGTAAAAAGAAAAAATGATATTCTTCTCACCCCGTTGGAAGTATATAACACCAAAACTCACGTGTACACTTATATTGGAAGATTGGGTGTGGTAGTGATTTCACTCGCTTTTGCCATTTATGGTTTGACGCATTCAGGAATTTTTGCCTTTTTTTCAGGAATAAGTTATTCGCTTATTGGTTTTGTAATGTGGCTGGTTCGTGGCAGTAGAGAAAAGAAAATAAAAGTGTTGTTCAGCGAGAGTGAAATTGAGACTATAAAAAATGAAATTGTGGTAATGGAAGAAAAAGAAATTCAAAATTAGAGTCGAAGAACTTCAGAAAAATGGAATTACGAATACTGCAACAAAATGAAGATAGAGCAGATAAATTATTTGAATCTGCAGAGTGCCAGACATTGTTGCAAATTTATGAGGACTATTATCCGAAAATAGGTTTCAATTTACCCTGGGTTGGTTATCTTGTTGTAAGACAAAATCAAGTAGTTGGTTCGTGTGGTTTCACAGGTCAACCCAATGACGGTAAAGTTGAAATCGCTTACTGGACGTTTAAAGAATTTGAAGGGCAGGGGATAGCTTCCTTTGCCTGTAGAGAACTGATTAGAATATCACAAAATACTGACCCGAAAGTGACTGTTACTGCAAAGACTACACCTGAACATAACGCTTCGACAAGAATATTAGAGAAAAACAATTTCATGTTTACTGAAATTGTTCAGGATGAAGAAATAGGAGATGCATGGTTGTGGATGTTAGTGCCGGTTGAATAAGCAACGAATCGATAAAAAAAATTTAATATATTTAATTATTCTTTAAACGATTTTCCATGAGAAACCATTTGAAAATTATAGTGCTGATTTGCCTTACACTTCAATCAGGTATTTCCCGGGCTCAATATGTAACTATCCCAGACAATGAATTCAGAACATATTTGCAGCAAAATGGATTTGCTTCCTGTTTTTCAGGGAATTTGCTTGATACAACCTGTAGTGCTGTATTAAATGCCACAATACTTACTTTCAGTAACACTGATATAATTGATCTTACCGGTGTGCAATATTTCAGAAACCTTGTGTTTTTAAATGTATCGGGTAATGATTCATTAAGTAACATACCTGAACTACCACCAAATCTTGAATTGTTATATACTTCAGGATGTAATTTGAGTGCCTTGCCAGCGTTAGGTGATTCTCTTACAAATTTAAGTTGTAGCTATAATAATCTCACATTTCTGCCGGCACTGCCTAACGGGATTCAAATTTTGGCATGTCAAAATAATCCGCTGACATATTTGCCACCACTGCCCGATTCACTTAGATTTTTGTATGCAAAACAATGCTCTTTAACTTCATTACCTGTTTTACCAACCTATTTGGAAGCCATGGAAATACAGCAAAACCAAATTGACACCATCATTGCACTGCCAAATATGCTTGAGGATATCATTTGCTGGGGTAATCCCATGTCAACTTTGCCTGCATTGCCAGATTCGCTCACTTATCTTTCTTGCGGAGGTTCTCTTAATTTTAACAGTTTGCCTCCGCTTCCAAACAAACTATACAGACTTGAAGTTGAAAGTGCATCTTTAACCGGGTTACCCAACTTACCTGCTTCACTCGAAGAGTTTTGGTGTGATCATAATCAAATCACTTCAATACCTCAGTTGCCGCAGGGTTTGAGATATCTCATTTGTGGGGATAATCAGCTTTCAAGTTTACCGTCACTTCCTTCTTCGGTTATTTTTTTAGGGTGTAATGATAACCTGTTAACTTCGTTGCCCACGCTTCCGCAATATTTACAACAACTGAATATTTATAACAATCCGTATTTGACTTGCCTTCCTCAGTTAAATACAATTGGTACATTAATTTATTCAAACACCGGAATTACCTGTTTGCCTAACTATGGTACAATAACGACAAGTAGTCCTCCACTTTCTACATTTCCACTTTGCGATTTGTTTAATAGCAATGGTTGCAGTGCCTTTTGGAATATCAGCGGTCAGCTTTATGTGGATACCAACTATAATTGTATCAACAATACCAATGAATGGAAAGCCCCCAATATTAAAGTGTCGGTCGACAGCGCCGGAGTTCAACTTCAGCAAACATTTACAGGTTATGAGGGTTTTTATTCTTTCGATACAGATACAGGTGAATATGTAGTTTCTGTTGATACTTCAAACCTGCCAGTAGCAGTTACTTGTCCCATTACCGGTGTGCAGAATACTATTCTGACAACTGCAGATTCGATGGAATACAATGTGGATTTTGGATTAAGATGTAAACCCGGATTCGATGTAGGTGTGCAATCAATATATATTAATTCAGGAGTGTTCAGACCTGCTCAGTTTGTAAATCTTGTTTTTGATGCCGGAGACATGACACATTTTTACGGCCTGAAATGTGCTTCTGGAGTCAGTGGTTATATCAAAATTATAAAAACAGGTCCGGGAATCTGGATTGGCCCTGCACCTGGTGCCGTGATTCCTACTGTTTCAAATGACACCCTGATTTATTACATTAACGATTTTGGAAATTTGAACGGAAATACTGATCTCTTATACAAATTTCAAACGGATACACTCGCTCAAAACGGCGATCTGATTTGTTTCAGCATAGAAGTGTTGCCGTATACCGGAGATAATAATATTTTGAATAATAACTATCAGAAATGCTTTGATGTAAGAACTAGTTTGGATCCAAATGTCAAGGATGTTTCTCCTACGGGTAATATTGATACTTCTTTAACTGTTTTGGATTATACAATTAGTTTTCAAAACACAGGAAGTGTTAGCGCAGAACACATTTACATAATTGATACACTTGATTCAAATCTTGATGCATCCAGCTTTGAACTGACGGCATATAGCCATCTTCCTCAAATTCAGATTGCAGGCTCTGTGGTCAGGTTTAATTTTCCTGGAATTAATCTTCCCGACAGCACAAGTAACGAACCTGAAAGTCATGGGTTCATTTCATACAGAATAAGAATCAATTCCGGACTTTCATTAGGCACATCAATTTCTAATACAGCACATATCTATTTTGATTTTAATGCACCAGTTTCAACTAATACAACCTTAAATACAATTCAGAATTGTAATCTGCTTCCTCAAGGTACATTCACATTGAATGATTCATTATTATGTAAAGGTGAGTCACTTATTGCAACTGCAGCTTTATCAATTCCCGCTCAAGCCAGTTGGTACATTGACTCACATTATGCCGGGAGCGGATTTTCATTGCAAACGGATACACTGTCTGCTGGTATTCATATGATAGAGCTGATTCTGATGAACAATGTTTGCTCTCAAAAGCTGAATCGTACAATTCAAATTCATGAGCCTGTACAACCTGTCATCACCACCAATGGAAATGTACTCATGTCAAGTTCAAACTCAGGAAACCAATGGTTTTACAACAGCACATTGATGCCGGGAGCTATTACTGATTCATTGATAGTATTGACAGGAGGATGGTTTATGGTAGCGGTCACTGACTCTATGGGTTGTGTAGCTTTTAGCGATTCAGTTTTTATTTCACTTGTGGGAAATGTGGAAATGCAAATGGAAAACATTCAATTTATTCCTAATCCTTTCATGAATGAAGTTACTATACTTACCGAGCATAACCAGGAGGGATATATAACGGTCACGGATATGCATTCCAAAGTAATTTTCAGTTTTTCCGGAATATTGGATCAATTGAGGATTCCTGCTCAGAACTGGAACCAGGGTATTTATACAGTAACTGTGACTTTTAATGAGACTACATTCATCAGAAGGATTGTAAAGTATTGAACTGTAAGATAACTGGGAAGCAAAGGGATTTTCTGTGCCGCAAGGTTGAAGTGGCCGGAATGTTATGCAAAATATTATGAAACATAAGGATATACTAATTTTTAGTCTTGTAACTGCATTCATTTATCAAATTAGTGAATTAGCTTCATTGCATGGTGATTTTGAATTATACTTCTCAAAAACTGATCGCTTTTGGACAATCTCAGACTTTGTAGTATCCTATTTAACTGTTTATATAACTCTGCATTTTATTAATAAGTGGAAAATATCTTCACTAAAAGAATCATTTTTTACCCATACTTTAACCTATACAGTTATCGCTTCCATTCTTGCGACAGTCGCTAACTATGTTTTGAACGAGATTCTTCGTACCGATGATATTTCATTGATGCTTACTTTCTTTTGGTATTTATCATATAAATTTTTCGAGAGTTGCTTCTTTGAACTATACAGAACCAGAGTTTGTAACCGAACTTAAAGTCCTAAAAATTTGCCCACCAATTTGGGATAATAGTTATACCTGAAATATTAAACAGACGACCTTGACCTTCTTAAAAATCATATTAGTAGCATTTCTTCTGACTGTTTGGACACCAACTGTTTTCGGGACAACCTGGAGTGCAGCGTATCCTTATACCCAGCAAATAGAAGGGCAAAATGTAGTAATTAAAGCATTTCCCTATGACCCATATTCGGGAAGCCCAATGATTGGCGTTACCAGGGTTTATTTGAATAACAAATTACTTTACACAATAGACAAATATTTTCGTGAAAGAATTTTTACAAGTAGTGATGGGGAGTATTTGGTTGTAGTCAATACTTCAAATTCAGCCGGTATTTCAAGTTATACTTCATTTGGATTTGAACGGATAAACTTCAATCAAACAGCTGTTGAAGTTTTCAAACATGGACAGCCCTTCAAAACATTCACTCTAAAAGAGGTTGTGGATACAACGAGGCTTGCTAACAACGGGAATTTTTTTTATTGGGGCTACTATGTCGACTTTGAGGCATTTGAGAATGCCATTTGGAATTGTAAGTATTTGAGAAAGGATTTGACGCGAAGCGAAAAAGAAGAATGCCTCAATGGCGACACAATCTCATATTGTAAGGAGTGGATAAACGGTTGTGACTCAATGAAAATGTATAAACAGGAAAAGTTTATTTACGCTAACTCAATTTATGTGCAGAGCAATTCCCTGTTCGTTTTGACAAATCAGAATACAGTTGTAAAACTTGACTTTGCAGAAATGACCATTCAACAAATTCCTTTTGTCAAGATAGTTCCGGACAAAAAGACTTTTAATCCACCAAAATTTAATCGTAAATACAAAAAAGTTAAACTGCCTGACAAGTTTGATGAACCAAAAATGAAGGATGGAAGAAGTTTTGAAAAAGGATTGGCAGACCTTTTTATGTTAACTATTCCTGATAATCTGAATGAAAAAACGTTTTGTGTTTTTATTAATTATCTTGTTCTTAATAAAGAAGGAAAGTGCACTGATTTTTATGGAACTGTAAATGATGAAAGAGTTTCAAAGTACTTTTCGGAAGAATCTGAAAATAATGAAATGACAGAAAAACTAAACAAATGGGTAAAAGAACAGACATTTGACACTAAACTTATCCCAAATGGGTTTGATGGTTATTCATTTCTTTGTATTGTTTATTTGAAATGACAACTAGAGTTGCTATGATTATGAAACCTAAACTACTTTGGATAATTGCAGGTATGCTTTTGATAACACATCTGATCATTCAGTTTGCATTCTTCGCAGTCAATGGTCTTGATGGATCACAAATGTTTTTTGCAGTTGAATTCATAAGTAGCCTGATTGCTATTGCCTGTACGAGTTTAGTGATTGGAGCAATTGTAGCTTTTATCCCGGTTAAACAAAGGACTTACAAGGAAAAGTTTAATATTACTTTGCCCTTGTTCTCTTCAATAGTTCTGGCAATTTGGATTGTAGCTTTTAGTTACTATACTTATTTGAAAAAAGTAAAAGGGATTGAACTGAAACCTTTAATTAAGTATGAAAACATAATCATCCCTGACGGTGTTGATTGCGCTTCTGTGCATGAGGGGCTCTTTGAAACTGATAAATTAAGTATTGAAAGGTTCGGAAGCAAACAAATTCAAACAAATAAACAAACTGGAATCAAAAGTGAATTCACAATTGAGTGGATTAACGACTGTGAATATTATTTAACTTCAACAAGTGACAATTCAAATAAACTCAGAATAAAAATTGTAAGCGTGAAAGCTGATCTCTATAGTTGTTATGTCATTTCAGAAAAGTATGCAGACAAATACCCGAACTTCCTTACAATTAAGCGACTTGAAAGCAAATAAGAAAGGTTGTATATTTGTTAGTGACAGCCTGAATCATCAAATTGAAAGTAATAAAGTAAATTGATAGACAATAAAGTCCAAAATCATGAAAGAGACTGAACGTATCATAAAATCATTTGAATACCTATATGACGGAGAGCCCTGGCTAGGTGTGAATATTGTTGACACATTAGGAATAATTACTGCTAAAAAGGCAGTGAAAAAAATTTCCAATAACCATAATTCAATTTGGGAAATTACCAATCATGTTATCAGCTGGCGGCTAAATGTGTTGCAGAGGGTTAAAGGGAAAACAATGGTGTCGCCGGACAATAATTATATTGAGCCGGTTAAGGACCAAACAGCAAAGGCGTGGAAGGCCACTCTAAAACAATTGAAGGATTCCCAGAAGCAATGGCTTGATTTTTTGAACACATTTCCTGAAAAAGATTTTGAAAAGGTTTACAAAAATAATTCAATGACTTATTATGAAAATATTCAAGGAATCATTCAGCATGATGCTTATCATTTAGGACAGATTGTGCTGCTAGCTAAATTAATTGTTTAGTTTTGTTCCGGTTAGACATCTTGTATAAACAGAATTCCAACAGACCAGCTATTTCAACAAATTTAAAAACAAACTAATGACGCAACGCACATTCTGGATTATTGTTATCAAGATCTTTGGTATTTTTTTACTTATTGAGGCTGTTGTGGTGATTCCACAATCTATCAGCGGATTAGCCTATTGGGGACTTAGTGACAATGAAGGTGCTGTTCTTTCAATGATAGGAGGAGTACTTGTGTTATTGATGTTTATTGTAATACTTAGACTTTTTGTCTATAAACCGGAATGGTTAGTCAACAAATTAAAACTTGACAAAGGATTTCCTGATGAATCAATTGATTTCAAAATTGATAAAAGTTCCGCAATTACTGTAGCAACAATCATTTTAGGAGGAGTTTTGTTCATTGACGGGTTGCCGCTTTTTTGCAAGCAGGTAGTTGTATTTTATCAGGAAGATGCAATGTCAGGGAGGTTTGGAGACAAGCCTTCCACTCAGGGGCTGGTTTTATATGGTATTAAAACAGTCGCAGGTTACATGATAGTTTCAAACCATGTCGCATTTTCAAAATTTGTGGATAAGTTGAATAAAGCGGAATAAAACTAATTGCAGCTGTTAATACCGAATAGTAAATTAGTCATGACACGACACAGACTCTTAAGTTTTCTTATTGCAGCCGTTTGGGTTGTTAACGGACTCTTCTGCAAAGTGCTGAATCTTGTGCCACGGCATCAACAAATTGTTGCGGGTATTATAGGGGACAAATATTCTATGCCCCTGACAATTTTGATAGGACTTTCAGAAATATGTATGGCCATATGGATTTTGAGCGGTTTGTGGCCACGTTATAATGCTGTGACACAAATTATTATTATTGCAACAATGAATGTATTGGAGTTTGTATTGGTGCCTGAATTATTATTGTGGGGTAAGGCAAATTCAATTTTTGCACTTATATTTATTCTTTTGATCTATTATAACGGGTTTCAGGCAGATAATAAGGTAGTTCGACAGACGTAGTATGCTTTCATTCTTAAAAGACCACCCCTTTGCTGTAGAAGCATTTTTTGAACGTTCCATCGTTTTAACATTTGCAATTCCCAAAGAGCAAATTCAACCGCTGATTCCGGAATGTTTGCAGTTGGACACATTTCAGGATAAATGGGCCTTTATAGCTGTTGCTATGGTTCAAACAAAGGAATTAAGACCCAAGGGTTTCCCAAAATTCCTGGGAAACAATTTTTTTCTTATTGGTTATCGTGTTTTTACCAGGTTCATAAACAGGGCAGGTAAGAATTTCAGAGGTTTATATATTTTGAAATCAGAGACAGACAATCAAAAAATGGAGTTGTTCGGCAATATATTCACTCATTACAAATACACAACAACAGACATACAACATTTTGAACAAAATGGTATTCTAAAAATCAATTCTGTCAAGTCAGGTTTAAAAGTTGAAATTGATAGCACTAATAGCGGAAACATTCAATTACCGATTGGATCGCCCTTTGCCGACTGGAATGAAGCCAGGCGATTCGCAGGTCCATTACCGTTCACATTCACTTACAATCCTGCAAAAGGGAAAGTGTTAATAATTGAAGGAGTAAGACAGAATTGGACACCGGTCCCGGCAAAAGTACTTCACCACGAATTATCATTCCTCGATAAATTGCAACTGCAAGACACAGTGCTTGCTAATGCCTTTATAATCAATAAAATTCCCTATTACTGGAAAAAAGGTAAATTTGAACAATGGAAATAAAGCGAAGAAAGTTTCAGGGAGCCTTGAATATTTTAAGCTTTAATCGCCACTTCTATTTTTTTGGCATTGGAACTCTGGCAGCGCTGCTCGCAATAAGCCAATATTATGAATTTCTGCCACTAATTACCTGGTCTATCATTGCATCCTTTATCTATGGTATGATAATGCCACTCATTGTTTCTGCATACGTTTATGATTTATCCGGGTACTATGAGCTGAATTGGCTAAAAAATCAAATAGAGGAAAGTGACTCAGTAAAATTAATTGTCAATATTAACGCTGGTTTTGATGAAACAAGTTTTATCCTTAAAGAAAAACTACCTCAATCCGACCTGAAAGTATTTGACTTCTACAACAATAAACAACATACAGAACCTGCAATAATCAGGGCACGGAAGGTTAGCTACGTATACCCCAATAATCAGCAAATTGCTTCTGACTCCATACCTATGAATGATTGCACTGTGGATATCGTTTTTCTACTGTCAGCTGCTCATGAAATTCGATCACACAAGGAGAAAATTCAATTCTTAAAAGAATGCAATCGAATTTGTAAACCTCAGGGAAAAGTAATTATGGTGGAACACTTAAGAGATATCCCGAATTTCCTTGCTTTTTCGGTTGGCTTTACTTACTTTTTCTCCCGATCTGTTTGGAAAGACGCGTTTGAAAGTGCTGGATTTTCTTCTTTACATGAAACTAAATTCACCCCGTTTATGTCAATCTTCAACTGTAGCCGCTAAATGGAAATACATCTTATAATTATTGGGTTATTTTTTATACCATTAGGTCTGGTTCACATAGTTTTCCCAAAGCAATTTAATTGGAAACAAGAATTGAAATCATTGAGTGTGATCAATAAAGATATGATGTACGTCCATACTTTCTTTATTGCGATTACCATTTTCCTTGTTGGAATTTTGTGCCTGACTTCTGCCACTGATCTTATAAATACAACTTTTGGAAAAAGAATTTCTTTGGGTCTTGGAATATTCTTTTCATTGAGATTGCTCGCTCAATTTTTTGGCTATTCGTCCATTACCTGGAAAGGGAAAACGCAAGAAACTGTAATTCATGTGATTTTTTCATTATTTTGGGCTTATGTCGCACTAATATTTATTTTGATATTTACTTGCTAGTGTTATTTCATCTTCTTATGAACATAAAGAAGAATTATTTATCTTTCGTCCTCCATTGACTAACTGCAGTAAGTGAACTCACTCTTTGGATCACATTGAATTAACGATGAAAAAAATTCTATTTGTATTATTGTTGCTGTTATCTGAACTAAGTGTTCAAGGCCAATGGATACAACTTAATACGGATACACTTTACGATTACAATTCCGTCTATTTTTTAAATCCTGATACCGGCTTTGTTTGTGGATCTGTGTATTATGGTTGGGATGGTGTGATATTAAGAACTTTGGATGGAGGAAATTCCTGGGATACGACTTTACTTGGGTATTCTCTCGCAGACATTTCTTTTGTAAATGATTCAACTGGCTTTACTGGTGGGCAGGATGGTGGCATTTATAAAACAACTGACACCGGTAACAACTGGACTTTCATTGGGAATTTTGGCAACAACTTCGATTATTCAAATATTTATTTCTTAAATCAAGACACAGGAATCGTACATGATTTTAATGGAACTATTGGATTTTATACTCCTGCACTGATTCCATCCTCTTCAAATTTTTTTAATTCTTCCGCAGATACCTGGTTTCCCGGAACCGGGGAATTGAATAAAACCCAGAATACATTTTATGTCGCGGGTGGTTATGGAAAATTTCTAAAATCTTTTGATTATGGACTATCCTGGAATTATTTTAATTGTGATTCAAACTTTTATTTGTTTGATGCAAAAATGATTGATCAAAATCATATTGTTGTTGTAGGTGGCACTGACACACAGCTTACTCTCGTTGAATACGGGAGGTCAACTGTTTCAATGGATGGCGGACTCAATTGGTCATCACCAAACCAGTTTGCACCTCATGATATTGTTGGAGTTGATTTTTATAATAATATGGTTGGGTACAGTGTAGGAGGGATTAATTCTGTGTGGTGGAATAACCCCGATGCAGTGGGATCTATGTGGAAGACTATTGACGGTGGCTATACCTGGACTTTAGTAGATTCAAGTTTTATTGACTTGCTTTCAGATATTCTTATAGTAAATGATTCACTTGCATATGCAGTCGGGTTCAATGGTACAATTTTGAAGAATTCCACACATAATTCTGCACTTGGAATAATTCAAAATGAACAAAGCCCCGCATTTTCTATATTTCCTAATCCTTTTGATGCGAATTTAACAATCCAACTTTCAGATGTTCATGCAAAAAATACGGAGATTGAAGTCTTTGATGTTACCGGGCGTATAATATTTAAAAGTGAAATACCATCCATAAAAAACTCCATATCGTTAAATACTGACTCCTGGAGTGATGGTGTGTATTTTATTCAGATAGAAGTAGCAAACAATATTACAATTAAGAAAGCTATCAAGTATAAGTAATTATGCAAATGATCAAATTTTCTTTTTTAGTTCTATTTATAACTTTTATTGCTTGCAAAGAGCAAAACAAACCTGAAAATGAAATCACAGGTACAGCTGATATCACAACATTTAAAAACACCAATACCTTCTCGGCGAATGTTGCCACTCAAATGGATAAAAACATCCGTAGTATTTTTCAGGATAAAAATGGAAATTATTGGTTTGGCACAAATTCGGCAGGAGTTTATCGTTACGATGGTGTTTCTTGTTCTAAATTTACGGAGAAGGATGGACTGTCAAATGATCAGGTTCTAAGCATACAGGAAGATAAATCAGGAAACATTTGGTTTGGAACCGGGTTATTCGGAGTTAGTCGCTTTGATGGGTTAACTTTTACCACTTATTCCAGCGAGACGATTAATTCTATTAATACTTGCAAAATAACGCCTGACGACCTTTGGTTCTTTGCGGGTGCTGGAGTTCATCACTACAGCAACAATTTGTTTAATTATTTTTCTTTGGCAGATGTAAATCCTGATTCCAAAGACTTAAAAAATGCTCCATTTAATCTCTCTTCGTATTCGGTTTATAGTATTCTAAAAGACAAAGCAGGAAATCTTTGGTTGGGCACTCAAGCGAGAGGGGTTTCTCGCTATGATGGTAAATCTTTAACCTGGTTTACTGAAAAAGGTCTGGGTGGTCCGGCAGTACTTGATTTGTTTGAAGACAGTAAAGGAATCCTTTGGTTCGGAAACAATGGTTCGGGACTGTTCCGGTACGATGGAAAGTCACTGGTTAATTTTACAGAAGAAAAAGGGCTTAGCAACAAAGAATTCAGAGTTTCTGGGAAGTCGGGACCGGGCACTTTAGGCCGTATTTATTCAATCAACGAAGATAATAATGGAAACCTTTGGGTTGGTACTGTGGATGCAGGTGTGTGGTGTTATGATGGGAAAATCTTGACCAACTACACCACTAAAGATGGACTTACAAGTAATGCAGTAAATACCATCTATAAGGATAAAAAAGGTGAACTTTGGTTTGGAACCGACAGCGATGGTATATGTAAATTTAATGGAAAAACATTTACAGCGTTTGTGATGTAACAAATTTATTTGAACTGATGGGGAAAGTTAAAAAAATCAACAAGCTCTTTATTACATATGCATTTGCTTTGTGTTTCTGTGGATGTAACACTGGTTCATGGTTTATCAAAAAGAGTGCTTATGAATTTTATTCAAAGCCCATTTACTCATCAGCAAGTAGGAGTTTGATTAAAACGAATGGGTACTATGTAGAAACTGGAAATCGTTTTAGAAAGGAAATATTAAGATTCTATTCTAATGGGTATGTATTTAGTGCCAAAATTGATTCAAATAATGTGGTACTGGATTTTGAAACTGATAGTGAGATAAAATTATTTCCTCCCGAAGTTGAACATAAAACCGAATTCGATTGGTATCGGGTTGTGAATGATTCACTGGTTATAGAATATTATGCTAATTCCAATAAGCAAATGGTTACCTGGGCTTTTTACCAGGGAGGCAATATTAATCCTGATGGAACTTTGGATTTGAAATTTGATGATTCGGATAAAATCATTCACTTTGAATTTATACAAAAAGACAGCATTACAATTTTCCATAATAAAGCAGCTTACCTGAAAAAAAAGTGGTACCAGGAAAATCTGCATTCTTCCAGGAGATAATAGCTGAATCCATGGTCCTCATTCTGCCTGGCCTTTCTTAGGCCCCTCTGTCGGAGGGGCACCCCTTTTTTCGATTGGTAAAGAAAAAACCGTGTAAGTTGCAAAGCGTAAAGGCGAATTTCTTATCTTTCGAGCTCAGACCCCTGCGCCGTCTTTAAAATCTAATGTTGACAAGTAAAATACAGTTATATTATAACTCCGAACCAATAGTGTAATTAATTCTAAAAGTCAAACCATGAACAAACTAATTTACTTAATCATTTTGTGTTTGACTTGTAAATTTGGCTATTCACAAAATTTAGTTCAAAATGGGAGTTTTGAACAGTTTTCTGTTTGCCCTAACAGTTTTGGACAAATTACATCCTCCTCATTTTGGTTTTCTCCTTCTTTGGGAACTCCTGATTATTATAATCAATGTGCAGCACCAGTTTCTGGAATAGATGTACCTGATAATTGGGGTGGATTTCAGCAAGCTCACATTGGAGTAGCTTATGCGGGCATTTCACTTTATTATGACAATTGGGTAGACTGCAGAGAATATATGGAAATTGAATTGAGCAGTCCCTTAGTGGCCAATTCATGCTATTATTTTGAAATGTATGCAAATCTTCCGGATACATGCAGATATACAACTCCAACTATCGGAGTTTATTTTTCCAATTCAATAATTTCGGGAATAGGTAATAATTCGAATTTGTCATTTATCCCACAATTAAACAATACTACCGCAAATTTAATTGATTCAGCAAACTGGACTTTAATTTCCGGAACTTATACTGCCTTAGGTGGTGAACGTTATATCACAATTGGAAATTTTTATGATGATGGAGGCACTGTTGCAATTCTGGTTAATAGCACTACCAACCATCATGATTCATATTGTTACATTGACGATGTGTCATTAAGTTTATGCACCGGGATAAATGATTTGAATCAAAACGTGTCAGTGAATATTTATCCAAATCCTTTTTCAGATGAATTAATGATAGAAAATACTGATGGCGATTTGTTGGAAATTATACTCTATGATATTGCTTCAAGGAAATTATTGCGTCAATCATTTACGAGTTCAACATCAATTAATACAGAACAACTTTCAAAAGGTATTTACCTGTACGAAGTGAGAAATAGAAATGGTTTGTGTAAGAAAGGGAAAGTTGTAAAAAATTGAATAGAATACTACCAATAACAGGCGATTGAAAAAAACATTAAACAACAAAATATATGTTTGGAATATCTTACATCAAATTTGACTCAATGACTTATGTCATTCACTTCAAAAACGGACAAGTGGCAAAGGAGGGCAGAGGACTTTCATTCTTTTACTTTGCGCCAAGCAGTTCTATTGCTGCCATTCCAATGGGAAGTAATGACTTGCCTTTTATTTTCAACGAGACCACGAATGATTATCAAAATATTTCCATCCAGGGTCAGGTGACTTATAAAATTGGCAACCCTAAACAATTAGCAGAATTGCTTGACTTCACGGTGGACAGCAACGGGATTTACAAGAAAAATGATTCTGAAAAATTAAATCAACGAATAATTAACGAAGCACAAACAGCTACAGCATCCTTTATTCACGGACTTGGATTGAAAGAAGCAATTCGTTCCGCTAAAACAGTAGAATCAAAGATTACAGAAGGTCTTCAGGCATCCCAGGCGATTTCCATACTTGGAATTGAAATTCTGACTGTAAATATTCTTGCAATCAAAGCCACTCCGGAAATGGCCAGAGCATTGGAAACAGAAACCAGAGAAAAATTGTCACAAGAAGCGGACCATGCCGTCTATGAACGCAGAAATTTTGCGGTAGAACATGAGCGCAAAATAAAAGAGAGTGAATTGAACACGGAGATTGCTGTAGAGGAAAAGAAAAAGCAAATTGACGAAAAGAAAATGGAAACCGAGGTTCAGAAAGCTGAAAGTGACCGGAAACTTCGTGAGATGAAAGTCCAGGCAGATATTGCTGTTGAGAACCAACGCAAACTTCTGATTGAACAAAAAACAGCCAATGAGCGCAAAGAAGCTGAGACTCAAGGCTTTGTGATCGAAACAACCTTGAAACCATACAAGGATATTGATTGGAAGACCTTGACAGCACTTAACAACAACCCTGACCCAAGGTTTAATATTGCCCTGGCTTTCCGACAACTTGCCGAAAATGCAGACAAGATTGGTAATTTAAATATCAGCCCCGAACTTTTGGAATCACTTCTCAACGACAAGAAAGAGCATAGAAAATGAGTGTTGAATACGCAATCGTAGTCAAGAACAAAACACGTCTTGAATCCCTGATTGAACGATTCAATACAAAAGCACAGGCAAAGTTTTACATTGAACGGTCAGGTGGAAATTTTGAGGATTATGAAATTGAAAACTACAATTTTCATCAATCTTTGTCATCCGTACAACGGCAACTTTCAAAAGTAATCAAGAACAAGATTGTAGAACGCAGTTTTCTGCCTTCATTTTTATTCAACAACAATCATGTGGTAATTGTTATCGGACAAGACGGACTTGTTGCAAACACTGCCAAATATGTAAACGAAATTCCCATTGTAGCTATCAACCCGGATGTTGACCGCTATGATGGTTTTCTGCTTCCATTCAGCCCCGACAATTTTATTCATGGAGTTGAAAATGTAATTTCAAACAATTACCATTCACACATGGCCACACTTGCGGAAGCAAGGTTGAATGACGGGCAACGTTTGTTGGCTTTCAATGATTTATTTATTGGTGCATCATCTCACGTCTCTGCACGATACAAAATTTCTTACGATAAAATAACTGAGGAACATTCATCATCGGGAATTATTGTTTCTACCCAATCAGGTGCAACAGGTTGGTTGAGTTCAATCTTCAACATGACTTTCTCTATGCACAAGTTCATTGAAAAAGACGACACAAAAAAGAAAATTGCTAAACTGAAAGACAATCAATTAATGTTTGTAGTCCGCGAGCCATTCCAAAGTAAAAAGACACAAGCGGATTTGACAGCAGGAATTTTAGCAGGACAAACAAAACTTGTTGTAGAATCATTTATGCCAACAAATGGCGTAATCTTTTCTGATGGCATTGAGTCAGACTTTTTAAATTTTAACTCCGGCAGTATTGCCACAATCGGGACTGCAAAAGAGAAGGCTAAACTTGTAACTTTAGGAAAATGAACACAGCCATGATAGAAAAAAGTTGTCAATAAAGATTTGAATATTAACTAGTTAGTTATATAAATATAATGAGAATCATAAAGTTGGTCATTGCTTTCATCTTGTCAGTCATATGCTTTGTAATAAGTGCTGCGGCTTTTGGTTTTTTGCTAAATTCATCTGAAAAGTCAATTGAATTTGGTAAAGATTTTATTGGCATGGAGTATTCTGCGGTCATACATCAAATTGGAAGGGAGCCTGACGTAATTGAGAAATTACCAATGAACAAATTAGATGCGGAATTTAAGAATGCATATGGTTCTTTTATTGATACCTGTAATGTAAAACATCAAGTAATTAAGTTTACCTATAAGAACTTAATGGGGGATATTACTTTATGGGCATATGACAACAACAATTCAAGCGTAATAATTTTAGCCCGTTGATATGGAAATTATAGGTTACCTTATTCTGGTAATAATAGTAATTATAGTTGTTTTCAAGCTGCTAAATTGGAGTATCGGTTTTAGAAAAAATAAGATAATTGTCTATTTTATAATGGTATTTTTTATTTTGATGTCGTCATTGTTTGGTTGGTTTTTTGTAAATCGATATACGGTTCCATTGAAATTTGCATCCAGTTTAGCGGGTCATCCAATCGAGGAATTAAATTGGGTAAATGCAGTTGAAGTGCAACATTTCGTAATGAACCAGTATGATAGCATTAAGGACGAAAGGGCAAGAAATCTCTTACAACAATTATCAAATGAATGTAATCAGAATGATACGGTTTCGTGTTATTTACAATTGGGGGTAAATAATTTGCAGATATGGACTCATAAAACAGAACAAGGAAACAAAATATTTCTTGTGTCCAATGGGAAATATAAAAGCAGAAGCAGACGGTAGTGTAATTATCAATTAGCTAATTCCATTTAAACTGGAGGTTGCACCTTGGAAATATTAATTTTTGCAAGGTTTGAAATTCCAGTTACATTTGGTTAGTTGAAATCCAGGCACTGTATGACGAAAAACATTGAGGAGATAAAAGTTAAAAAAGAAAAATGGGGAATATCTATAAATGTGCTGGGTATATTATTTACGATCATTTTTAGTACTGTTTATCTTTTTGCATTTCACTATCTCGACTATGAAGTGCTTTCACCGCTTTTGCTTCCTAAAGACTATTGTTATTACCACATTCATGATGTTCCGTGGTGGGTAGAATTGTTTTACATGACACCGGCTGGCAATGGTCATCCTGATGGATCATTTTTTCACTTGTTACTTTTGATAATTATAGCTGTTTTTGCTGGCTACAGAACAAGTAGTGCAATTATGAATAAATTAATTGCCGATAATAACAAGTAGCTGTAAGCCAATAGTAATGAGGTGGTCAAAGAATTTCTGACACCGAGTTGGATGATAAGGGAAAATATTTATCTTTCGTTTTAAATCCCATTCATTGCAGTAATGAGGGGAGCAAAAAAGGGATGTTAAGTATGTATGCAACCCAGAAATCGTGTGTTTGGAATTCTTAAACTAATTTAAATTTTAACATTTTATAACTTTTAAGTATAATGAGAATTCGACTTTTAACATTATTTTATGTATTTATTATTTGTACCGGAAATTTCGTAGCTGCACAAACCACTTTTCAGAAAACAATTGGAGGAACTGGGAGCGATTATGGATTTTCGTGTGGGGTAACCTCTGATGGTGGATACATTATTAGTGGCGTAACTGTGGATTTTGTCGGTAGTAGCACGTACTATGCATATTTGATAAAATTAGATGCAAATGGAGATACGCTTTGGGTAAGAAAAATGAGAACAACAACGAATGATAGGAGCACATATGTTGAACAAACTACTGACGGTGGATTTATATTAACGGGTGGGACCTCTGGCGGTGTTTTTTTGAATAGAACTGATGTTGACGGGAATTCATTGTGGATAAAATCATTTAGTTCAGGTGCGCCCATGCAGGCTAATTGTGTTAAACAAACTACCGATGGGGGTTATGTGATGGTTGGATATTTATTTAGCTTTATTTCTAACGATTATGACGTTTATTTGATTAAAACCGATTCAGCTGGAATTGTATCTTGGACTAAGAGTTTTGGAGGATTAAATGCTGACAAAGGTAATTGGGTACAGCAAACCGCAGATGGAGGTTATATTATTGTAGGAGAAACTGAGAGTTTCGGGTTGACTAAACTGAATGTTTATTTAATCAAGACCGATATTAATGGAGATACATTGTGGACAAAAACTCTCGGAGGCATAAATGATGATCAGGGTAATGCAATTGAACAAACAACGGATGGAGGGTATATTATTACGGGAAATTCTGGAAGTTTTGGAGCAGGTGATTGGGATGTCTATTTAATCAAAGTGGACGATAATGGAAATCCCACATGGTCAAAGACGTATGGAGGAGCCAGTACAGACAAAAGCTATTCAGTGCATCAAACTATAGATGGTGGATTGATTGTCTCCGGGGCTACTGCCAGTTTTGGATCAGGTAGTTATGATTTGTTTTTAATCAAAACAGATGCCATTGGAGATACACTTTGGACAAAGACTTTTGGAGGAGTATCGGGTGAACAGACTTCAATCGCACAACAAACTTCTGATGGAGGTTACTTTGTTTTGGGATCTACTTCAAGTTTTGGAGCAGGCGGTGCTGATGTTTATGCCATCAAGACTGATAGCTCTGGTATCAGTGGTTGTCATGAGGGTAACCCTTCTACTGTAGTTGCATCACCTTCAACACAACAAACAAGTCCTTCAACTCAATTTTATGCCAATACAATAACTGATTCAACAACTTCATTAATTTTTGGCAGTGTCAGTATAGTTAACACACTTTGTTTAACTATTGACATGAATGAATCAATTACGGATAACCTATTCACTGTTTTCCCAAACCCAACTTCCGGAAACTTTAGAATTTCATTTCAAAAGATGATGCAACAATGCAGTGTCGAAGTAATAAATTCACTTGGATTGATTGTTTTTTCAGATATTGTTTCAAGCGCTTCAACGAAGGAAATTGATTTAAAGAAAGTTTCAGACGGACTTTATTATGTTAAGGTGATTGATGGGATGAATTATTATTGCAAGAAAATTCTGGTTGCGAATTATTAGTAACATGCGATTTCGCAATTTCATTCCACCAACAACCGGCGGAATATTAACTCTGATTTTACTAACCCGACATGATAGAACAAACAACCGAATTGCAAATTATCAAATCAAGCAGAAAACGACGCATAGTCGCTTTTCTTACCGACCACATTGTCCTGACTTTTTTAGGAGCCTCAGTCGTGTTTTTAATATTGGGACCAGATTTTATTGATAAAATTAATATTGACCACTTTCGGAATATTTTGATTTTGGTTTTACTGCCGGTATTTCTTATTTACTTCTGTAAAGACTTTATAAACGGAATTAGCTTAGGACGTTGGATAATGGGTATCATGGTCCGGGATGAAGATAATTCCAAAGAAGTTCCTTCAAAAACCAGGCTTTTTGTCAGGAATTTATTTCTGTTAATATGGCCAGTTGAATTACTCGCTTTGATTTTTAACAAAAACAAACAAAGATTTGGTGATAACTTCGCTAAAACTATTGTTGTAAAAAATCCGGATAAAGCTAAAAAGTCAAGCAGGGTAATTGCATTGGGAGTTATCTTCATAGTTTGTGTTGGATTTACAACTTTGTTTACCGGGATAACCTTGAAGTCTTCTGAAGCTTATAAAACAGCAATTATTGAAATTGAAAACAATGCAGATATTCTGAAGGAAACAGGAGGAATAAAAGGTTATGGTTCATTTCCGAAAGGAAATATCAATATAACAAATGACTATGGGCAAGCCATGCTTGAAATAGAGGTAATTGGCAACTCAAAAGACCTGGATATTCGTGTGTTTCTTGAAAAAGAACCAAATGGATTATGGAAAGTAACTGATATGCGAAAATAAACCATGATGTGAGCCCCGCGATGCATCAGCTGGAGGAACTTTATCGTCTGAACTTTAGTGACTTTGAAATTTAGCTCTAAAAAGTAATCAAA
>Ga0190274_10000117_pt1 | contig 54282 bp, 44 predicted proteins | sample Popmic531T_FD_133002 | JGI IMG/M metagenome (GOLD analysis project Ga0190274, IMG submission 133002) | Populus adjacent soil microbial communities from riparian zone of Yellowstone River, Montana, USA - 531 T | ecosystem: Environmental > Terrestrial > Soil > Riparian zone | place: USA: Montana...
TCAATCGCTTCGAGGAGCCCTCCTCCTCCGAAATTCAAATCGTGGACACCCCTGAGTCGCCCGAAACTACAGTCAGTGCTGGTCTTACGGTCGGCAGACAGCAAATGAACCGGACACTAGTGACCGAACACAACTTATAACTGCCAGCCGTCTCTATGAAGAAGCTCAAGCTTCATTCAAGGAACTCGGCGACCGACATTGGGAGGCTCGATGCCTTTTGGGGCTTGGCAGCGTAGCAGTCAACCGTTCGGAACACGATGCCCATTCTCGCCTCGCACAGGCCAGCAATGTTTTTCGGGAATTTGGTGATGCTCTGGGTGAAGCCAATAGTCTTCAGCGAATGGGGCAGGCAAGCTTTGACTCCGGTGATTTTGAGAGGTCCCGCTCAGAGTCCGAGTCGGCCCTCCGCCTCTTTAAAAAGGTTGGATCTCTACTCGGTGAGGCCAACTGTTTGAGGAACCTGGGTCATATCACCCTTCGCCAAGGAGACCCCAGGCATGCACAGTGCTTAGTGGAAGAAGCTCTTCTGCTCAACCGAAGAGTTGGATCACGTCTTGGCGAGGCCAACTGCATCTTCATTCTTGGTGAAGCAGCCTATGCCGTGTCAGAGTACAAAGAGGCCGAAGCCTTGCTCCAAAGAGCCTTGCTACTTTTCCGCCATCTCAGACAAGCTGTGGGAGTGGGGAATTGTCTTGAAAGCCTGGGCCTCAAAGCTGCCGCCGAGTCAGATCTCTTGCGGGCACGCCTCTGGCTGGAGGAGGCACTCAGGGCTTTCGAGGAGATTCCACAGCCTTTATCTGTTGGCCGGGTGCATATGAGGCTGGCTCGGCTGTTTCCCTCCGGCTCGCCGGAGCGATCCAGGCACATTCAAGCGGCTCGACAAACGTGGGAAGAAGCAGGCGTACTCGCCCCCATGCGTCACGAGCTTGAAGCCATCTCCGCCGAATGATTCATTCAATCGCCGGGGAGCGGGATCTCGCACGTCTGGTGGGCGGCCGGCAGGATGGCGGTGTCCTCGATCAGGTAAATCTTGGCGATGCCCTCTTCGACCTTGAACCGCACTCGGGTCGAGTGCTCGTTCTCCAGGGTCGCGCCCTTCCAGTAGATCGTGCCGGCGTAGACCCCGTCGCCTTCCTCCTTGAAGTCGCCGGCCGACTGGAAGACGCCCCGCGGATGCATGCAGGTGAGGGCTTCCTTGGCCAGGCTCTCCGTGAAGAGCTTCTGGTAGTCGGGGCCGGCGCACGCAGCCGGAAGGAGAGACGCGGCAAGGAGAAGGGCAGGGACAACGAAACGCACCGAGGCACGCAGAGAGAGAATGGTCGTGGGCCAGGTCATCATAAGATCTCCGAGAAAACGGCAGGGAGTCTACCGTACCCGGTCACTGGTTCCGTCAACGGCGGGAGAAAGGTTTCCGCTGTGCAAGCCATCCAACCATGGAGGCGCAGCTCATGACACGATCCTTATCTATCCGAACAAGCTCTCCCTGGTTCCCCCGCCTGGCGGTCTTCTTCCTGGTCGCGGCTCTCGCGGGTTGCGCCACTTCGGCCCCGCCGCCGGCGCGCCAAGTGCCGCCTCCTTCGGTGGCGCCGGCCCGCCGCCCGGCACCACCTCGACCGCAGCCGGTCGAGGTGCAGCCGCCGGGTCCCACGATCGAGCTCCTCTGCCAGGAGACCGTCCGCAAGATCCCGTTCGAGGCGATCGAGGTTCCGCGCTACTCACAGATCCTCGACATCGCGCTGACACGCGACCGCATCTGGCTCCTCGTCTCCCCCACTCACCTGGTCGAGCTCTGGCGCGACCCCGCCGACATGAAGTTCCGAACGGTCCGCGGACGGGAGGACGCCTCGTGGGGGGCTCTCGACGTGGACCCGCTCGACGGGTCTCTGTGGATCGTCTCCAGCGTGCGCCTCGAGCTGATCCACATCATCCCGGACGGCACGAGCCGCGTTGTCAAGATCCAACGCCTCGAAGGTGAAGGCGGCTTCCGCGACATCCTCGTCGACGAGTCGGGGGTCTGGGTGGTCCCGACCTGCGCCGAGAAGGCTCTGTGGAAGATCGACCGGACCGGCAAAGTCCTTCAGCAGGAATTCCAGCGCGCCGGGACCGAGCCCTTGACGCTACGCGAATCGTTCACACCCGAGGAGAGCCAGGGCTCGATCACCGGCTGCGTCCCGGTCTCGCTGGCCCGCGACTCCGCCGGCCGGATCGCGCTCTACGACGGCGTCTCGAGATCGTTCTACCGCCGCGAGGAGGAGGGCTGGAGGCCGTTCCTCGAGCTGCCGGAGCCGGTGCGGGAGGCGCTCCCCTCGGGCGGCGTCCAGGTCGAGTTCCCGGGCACGGACCAGGAGACCTGGTCCCCGGTCTCCGGTTTCTCCGGAGACGCGCCCGCGTTCTTCTTTGCCGGGGATACGCCATTCTTCCAGCCTTCCGTCCTCGCAGACCTGCAGCACAAGGAGCGCCTGGTCTACTTCATCCGCTACGAGCGTCCGGAGCCGGCCGGCATATCGACGGCCTTCGAGCGCTGCTCGGAGCTGGATTCGTTCGTGCGGGCCGGCACGGTGGCGAGCGACCCGTCCGGCTTCGTGGCGGCGTTCGGTACCTCGTTGCTGCTGGGGACCTTCCCCGAGCCGGGCGCAGCGATCACCGAATGAGCCGCTGCGCCTGTCTCCCGGTCCTTCTGGCACTCGGAATCTCGCTGGCCTCCTGCGGCGAGCCTCCCCTCCCCACCGCCGGACCCGGAGATCCGCCGATCGTGGCTGAGATCGCCCGCGCCGCGCCCGAAGGCCGCTCCGTGCTCTTCGTGGGACTCGACGGCGCCGACTGGGAGCTCCTTGACGCGTACGTGCGGGATGGACGGATGCCGAACCTCGCCGCGCTGGCCCGCGAGGGGCAGACCGGAGTGCTGACCACGATCCATCCTCCCCTCTCTCCTCTGGTCTGGACGACCGAGCCTGAGGGTGCCGCAACGGCGTCGCGGCGGGCACCGTCGACCCGGATCGCCTCGAACAGGCTCTGGCTGGCGAACATCATCCGGACGCCGGGTGGAAGCGCCGGATGGAATAGGCGGTGCTGCCGCCGACGCCGTCCACGACGGCGAGCTCGCCCTGCCAGATCTGACGGGTGCCGGTGATGGTCAGCACGTCCTGCATGGGCACTCCGCTCGGTTGGCTGGCCACCGGCAGCACCAGGATCTGCCCCGCCTGGAACTTGCGGGTGATGTTATCGCTCGGATAGGCGGCGAACAGCGGCTCTTTCACCGCCCAGATGCCGGCGAAATCGTAGACGTTGCGCTTGGCGTTGGTCGCGTCGATCGCGTCGTCGAAAAAGGCCTGGAGCGTCCGTCGAATGAGCGGCCAGAACTTCCCGTTTTTTCTGTCGTATTCACTGGAGACAGAGGGGACTTATCGATGCGCGACCGAATGGTCATCTCGAAACTGGTCCACCGCTCGCTGGCGCACTATCAAGTGCTCGGCCGGCTCGGAAAAGGGGGGATGGGAGAGGTCTTCCTCGCTGAAGACCAGCGCCTCGGCCGCCGGGTCGCGCTCAAGGTCCTGCGGCCGGAGCTGACCGGGACGCCTTGCCATCTGGAGCGCTTTCAGCGGGAGGCCCGGGCCATCGCCTCTCTCAACCATCCCAACATCGTCACGATCTACTCCGTGGAGGAAGCCGAGGGTTTGCACTTCCTCGTCCTGGAGCTGATCGAGGGAGAGACGCTGGCAGACCGGCTCGCCGCTCACGGCCCGATGCCCCTCGACCGTATGCTCGCCATCGCGCTCCCATTGACCGAGGCGCTGGAGGCGGCGCATGCGCATGGGATCATCCACCGCGACCTCAAGCCCCGCAACATCATGGTCAGCCGCGAGGGACAGGTCAAAATCCTCGACTTCGGCATCGCGCGCCTGGCTCGCACCGACGAGCCGGAGGACGGCACCTCGGAGACCGGGCTCACGAAGACCGGAGGCATCGTCGGAACCACGGCTTACATGTCCCTGGAGCAGATCCGGGAACGAACGGTCGACCACCGCAGCGACCTCTTCTCGCTCGGAGTGGTCCTGTATGAGATGGCGACCGGGCAGCGTCCTTTTCAGGCCAGGAGCCAGACCGCGACTCTGGCGTCCATTCTCCACGACACGCCGCCGCCTCCGAGCCTGCTCGCGCCGGCGCTGCCCGACCGCTTCGACGAGATCGTTAGCCTGTGCCTCGCCAAGGAGCCGTTCCTTCGCTATCGCAGGGCAACGGAGCTGCGGAACGACCTGGCGAGCCTGGCGAGCGGCGTGGACGCGACCCTCGACAGCACGGTCGCCGACGCTGCTTCCAGGCCCAGGAAAACGTCGAGTCCTTCGTCCACCAGGTTGCCGGCTCGGCCGCGATGTTTCGGGCGGGAGGAGGAGGTCCTGGAGCTCGTCGACACGCTCTGCAGCGATCCCCTACTGCCCATCCCCGTGCTCGGGCCCGCCGGAGCCGGCAAGAGCACGATCATCCTCGCAGCTCTCTACGATCAGAAGGTGTCGGAGCGCTTCGGAAAGGACCGCTGGTTGGTTCGCTGCCAGGGTGCGACCGGCCGGGAGAGCCTCGTCGAGGCGATCGCCCGAGCCGTGTGTCCGGAGGCGATCCCTCCTCTCGAGCCGAGGATTCTTTACGTTCTCGAGGAGGCTCCCGCGGTGCTCGCTCTCGACAACCTGGAAACTCCCTGGGAACGAGACACGGCGGCCGTCGAAGAGCTGCTCGGCGAGCTCGCGGCGATCCCCGGGCTCGCGCTCGTCGCCGCCTTGCGTGGCGAGCAGCGGCCATTCGGGCCGAGCTGGCGGGAGGCGATCCATGCCGGGCCTCTGGATCCAGCGGCGGCGCGCAACGCGTTCCTGGCTGTGGCAGGCGAGCGGTATCAGAATGATCCGGATCTCGATCCGCTCCTTTGCGACCTGGATGGACTGGCACTGGCGGTCGTCCTGCTCGCCAGCCAGGCCGAAGGGGAGCCCGATCTCGCAGGCCTGCGCCAACGCTGGCGCGACCAGCGTACGGCTCTCCTCCACCGCGGCTGGGGGCGCGAGAGCGAGCACAGCCTGGAAGTCTCCCTTGAGCTCTCCATCGACAGTCCCCGGATGACAGAGGAGAGCCGGAGGCTCCTTGCGCTGCTCGGGCTGCTTCCTGAAGGTCTGGCGCGCGAGGATCTCGCGGCCCTGCTGCCGGAATCCGGAGCCGAAGCGGCTTGCGTGCTGCGGAGGGTCGGACTGGCGTTCGACCAGGGTCCACGCCTGCGGGTCCTCGCTCCGATCCGCGAGTGTGTGCAGCGGAGCCATCCGCCGCGCGACGTGGACCTGGATCAGGCCGTCGACCACTATCTCGCTCTGGCCCGGATCGGCGAGGAGCTCGGAGGCGAGGCCGCCGACCGGCTGCGCCCCGAATTGGGTAATCTGGAGGCGATGATCCTCATGGGTCTCCAACGGGCCGACCCGATTCCGGCGATTCATTCCGCTCTCGCCTATGCCGAGGCGGTTCGATTCATTGGAAGCGGAGGGCTGACAATCCTCGAGTGTGCCCGCCAGGCAGCGCGGACGGTTGCTCATCCGAAGTTGGAGGCGGATTGCATCCGCAAGCGGGGCGACATCGACCTCTCCCGGGCGCACTCTGAGCAGGCCCGGGAGCGCTATGTTCGGGCCCGGGAGATCTACCGGCGAGCCGGGCATCTCCATGGGGAAGCCTCCTGTGCTGCGCGCCTGGCCGACATTGCCCTTCTGCAGGGGGCTCCCCGAGCCGCGCTGAGGCTTGGCAAGGAAGCGCTCGAGCTCACCCGGCGCGCCGGCTCTCGTCTGGGCGAAGCCAATTGCCTCTTCACACTCGGCGAGGCGGCGCGCATGATGTCCGAGCACGAAGAGGCGGAAGCGCTGCTCAAGGAGTCTCTGCTGCGATTCCAACAGATCGGGACGACCATCGGAGTTGCGAATTGCCTGGCGAGCCTTGCGAAGCTGGAGCCGCCAAGCTCGGCCGGAGGCCAGCAGCACGTCCAGGTGGCCTGGCAAGTCTGGGAGGCCGCGGGCATGGTCGGCCAGATGCGACACAAGGTCGCAGCGGTCGCTGTCGAATGAACCGTTGCGCCGGACCGTTGCATCGGAACCGGGGAACCAACGATCGGAAAGATGCTCCTGGGGAGATTCGACTCAATCGCCGGGGAGTGGGATCTCGCAAGTCCGGTGGGCGGCGGGCAGGATGGCGGTGTCCTCGAGCAGCTAGATCTTGGCAACTCCTTCCTCGACCTTGAACCGCACTCGGGTCGAGTGCTCATTCTCCAAGGCCGAGCCCTTCCAGTAGAGCGTGCCGGCATAGACCCTGTCGCCTTCCTCCTTGAAGTCGACTGCCGACTGGAAAACGCCCCGCGGGTGCATGCAGGCCTCCTTGGCCAGGCTCACCCCGCCGGAAAGAGAAAGGCGGTGAGGAGCAGGCCCGACACCAGAAACTGCCCGAGAAATGCGCGGACGATGAACCGTCGGGAACATCGGGAGCGAGATCGACATGAGGCCTCCAAAAGGAAGAAGGGGATTCTATCCCCTTCACGGGCGGAAAATGCCTGCTTGACTCTTGCGGAGTTAGAGATAAACTTCCGAAAGGTAGTCATGACTTCTTATCTGGATCCCGGAGCCCTTGCGGGCATCGACTCGGTCCTTCAGCCCATTCGGTTCCTCTGTGAGGCTTTGGGGCGGACAGGCCAGATCCGCCTGCTCCAGGAATTCACCGGTGGGTACACCGGTGCTCGCGTCTTTCTCGCCGAGCAGCAGGTGTCTCCGGGAGACCCCCAGCCATTCCGCCTCGTCTTTAAGGTAGGTCCATCGAAGCTTCTCCGCGACGAGGTTGAGCGGTACCAGGTTCTGCTCTCGCACGCTCGTGCACATAAGGCATTCGCTCCCATCCTGGAACCCAAGAAGACTTTAGAAACCCTTCCGCCTGGTGATTCTCTGGGAGCCATTGTCTATGAGCACGCGGCAGCCGCTTTCGGTCGGAGGGACTGCATTTCTCTTAAAGATTTAGTCGGGCAGGCCATACAAGGCACTGCTCCTCTAAGTGAAGTTGAAGAGGTTGTTGCCACTGCGGTCCAGGCCATCGGATCTCTCTACGCCAACCCGGAAGAGGGCTTTGCTGTTGCTCTTGCAAAGTATTACCTGGATCGTTGGGCGCCAGATTTTCGTGTAGCTGTCGACGAAGCAGTGGATCTGGACGGGCGGTGGCTGCTTACGCGACGACGCTTGAACTCGGCCCGATTTTGGGAGGAGCCGGAAACCTACCCTGCTATCCTCCGGCAATCGGCAGAGACGCTCGCTACGACCCCACAGATAGAGGTCGTGATCCGTATGCTCTCCCCTGTTTATACCTCTGGCGCGACGTTGTTCGTCCACGGCCCAACCTCTGATGTGATCTCGCTAGAGATCGATCTAAGCGCCCTTTCTCCTGAGGTACGAGAGAGGGTGGCCGCGTCACGGATTCTTTCCCTCTGGACTTCAGTCCAAGCGGAGGGCTCCAAATTTTCTTTCTATCGTCGCCGCTTGCAGGAGGCTTGGCCAGAGGTGGATCTCACGCACCCCGTCTTGCACTTTGGTCAACGGAGATTCCACAATCCTCTATACCATCTCTCGCGCCCCCTGCAGGAATCGGCTCTCCCGTTAGCCAAGACGCGCCTAGTACCTGCCCATGGGGACCTACATCCGGGGAATGTCCTCGTCGTCGGGAACATGCCGGTGATAATCGACTATGGCCTATCAGAACTCCGTGTTCCGGTCGGAACCGATTCTGTCCGGCTCTTGGGAGGAGTGATCCGCGACGTCCTCTCCGAACTCTTGACACTCGAGGATCTCACCTCCGTTATCTTCGCCTTACTGGAACTCGAACCACCTCCCTCCGACCTGACGACACTAGCGGGGCGGGCCTGGCGCCTGCTTGACCGTCTCCAGAAAGGGACTGCCAAGGTGTCAGGCTCTGACGCGGCGGCTCTTTGGCCTCTCCATTTGTTGGGCTACGCCTTCATCGGACTCAAATGGCCCGCTGACTCGGCCGCCCGGCACAGCGCCTGTGGTCTGCTCGCCGCTGCAGCTTTGGTCCGCGTGCTCGGTTGGCCGGAGCCGGAGCAGGAAACGAAGACTGCGCCTCCACAGGAGATTCGATCGGAAGGCCCTGCCGAGATCCTGATCCTAGTGGCAAAGTTCGCTGGAACCGCCGAGTACGAACCGACTGCGCGGATCTACGGGGCGCTGGCGGATCATCTTTTCGAAGTCATACCGGAAATTGGCCGCGTCGAACGAATCGACGAAGTTGTTTCCTCGCGCAAGAAAGCTGTCGAACTGGCCAAAAGCTATCAAGCAAGCATGGTAGTTTGGGGAACGTACGACGGTTTGGGGATCCGGCCACGCTACGAGGTGACGCGAGACTCTTTGGCCATGAAAAAGTCGATGATCCAGCTTGATCAGACTACTAGGCATCAGCTAAAAGAACAATTCGATATCTACATTACCGATAATCTGGCCAACGAAGTGAGCTTTCTTTCCCTCCAAGCAGTAGGTCATATGTGCGAATTAAACCTAAATCATCAAGCAGCGGTTGGGGTCTACGAACGTGCGCTCGCTCTTATTCCCAGCATAGAACGAGCCAAGGCCTTGGGGGCCTCCGAGGTCTACCAGTCTCTCGCCGGTATCTACTCAGTCCTGAGGCGGTATGAAGATGCGTTGTCGGCCAACGCCCGTGCACTCGAGTTAAACCCTAATGATTTCCTCTCTCAGCTTCAGTTGGTTCAGCTCCGGGCAATTAGCGAGAAAAGAACTAACGTTGAGCTAGTTGAGAATTTCCGCGAACTTGTGAACAAGCACATCGCTTATAGCCCGAAGGGCACCGAAGAACATGAAGGACTCGAAAGGGTGTTAGAGATTTTTGAATCCATTCGATCTCCTCAGGACCTAAAAAGGATTTTTGAGGAAGTAGGAGATTCTCTCCTACCTACGATTGATCACAGAAAATTTTCAAAGGACGTCGTAGTTCATTTGACACGTGCCGCGAATTACCTTCAAAATAAACAGTCCCCTAGAGCGCTGCGTGAATTCCGACTGGCACTACGACTGAATCCCAGGTGCGCCCCGGCATTAACAGGTAGAGCCTTGGCTCTTGCAGATTTAGATCGGCTTTCGGAGGCCATAAGAGATCTGCAGAAGGCTGAAAAAATTGATCCGGCACAAGAAATCATATATACGATAAGAGCATTAGTATTTCTCTACCAAAAGAAGCCTGCAGAAGCTCTGTTCAACATCGAAAGGGCATACGAAATGGGTGTTCCTCGGAGTCGGTTCATAGGTACTTGGGGAGAAAGCATGCTTGACTTGGGCCGAGGAGACGAATTAATGATTACCCTAAAAAATCTAAAAGTTGATCCTGCTAACACCTCTGTTTTCAGAATCAGATCGATGTATTACAGAAACAGAGAACAATACAATCTGGCCTTACATGAGATCGAACAGGCGATCCTGTTAGATTCAGATGCTCAGCTATACGAATCGTATAATTTCGAAGAGCGCTCAAAAGTTTATTCGGCGATGGGATGTCTGGATCTTGCTCTGGAAGATGCCCGCAGAGCAATCGATGCCTCGCAACCTGGAACGATCGCGCGCAGAAAGGCTCAGGAACTTCTCCAAGATCTCATCGATGGCAGTACCAATCCTCCACATTCCAGCCTGACAAACCATCAGAAATGTTCTTGAGAAGCATTCCTACCATCCGTCGTCATAGCTTATAATATCATTTAACAGCAGTCAATCAATAGTATTAAACAGTTCACACCATCGCAATTATTTCAAACATGCTCGCCCTCCTGGTTCACCAGAACGTCGCAAGAAAGTCGAAGGTACGACTGGGAGAAGGCCAGAATAGAATCTTCTTCTATCGAATGATTCCTCAGTTCACCATTGTATTCCTCGCACTCCTACTAGCAGCCTGCAGCCAGCCTCCCCTTCCCACCGCCGGCCCCGGTGACCCGCCGGTTATCCCCGAGCTCGCCCGCGCCGCAGGTGAAGGCCACCCCGTGCTCTTTGTGGGTCTCGACGGCGCCGACTGGGAGATTCTCGATCCCTACATTCAAGAAGGACGCATGCCCAACCTCGCGGCACTCTCCCGCGAAGGCCGGACAGGCATATTGACGACGATCCAGCCTCCCGTCTCTCCTCTCGTCTGGACGACTGAGATGACCGGCGTGAGCCCGCTGGAGCATGGGATTCTGGATTTCACGCGGTTTCACCCGAAGACCGGCGAGCGCGAGCCGATCCCGCGCGAGGAGCGGCGGGTTCCGGCGGTCTGGAACATGGCTTCGGCGGCGGGCCAGAGCGTGGCCGTGTTCGGCCTGTGGGCGACATGGCCCGCTGAGCCGGTGCGCGGTCTCCTCGTGGCGGACCGCTTCTCCTCCTTCACCGCCTCCGGGCCTCCGCCGGCTGGCTCTGTATATCCCCAGGACCAGGAGGCGTGGACGCAGCAGATCCTGGAACGGGCGGAGCGGGAGGTCGATCTCGCGGCTCTGCGGACCTACGTTCCGGATCTGACGGAGGAGGAATTCCGCGCGGCGGCCTCGCGACCGGACCCGTATGTCCATCCGGTGAGCGCGCTCCGGCGCATCCTGGTCGAGACCCGCGCCTATGACACCCTGGCCCGGACGTGGATCTCGGAGCACCGGCCGGACCTCTCCATCGTCTACTTCCAGGGGACCGATACGATCGGCCACGTCTTCGCGCCGCCGCCGAGAGCGATCAGCTCCGCTCCCGTCGAGTCTCCGGTCTCGCGCTCGTCGCCGCCTTGCGTGGCGAGCAGCGGCCTTTCGGGCCGAGCTGGCGGGAGGCGATCCATGCTGGACCTCTGGATCCGGCGGCGCGTCTGGTACAGCCCGTGGAAGCTCTCGGTGGGCGCCTCGGCCTACTACCGGACCGGCACGCCCGTCACCCGCTACGGCTATTCGGACATCTACGGCCGCTATGAGTTCTTCCTCACGCACCGGGGCGCCGAGGGGAGGACGCCGGACAACTATGAAGCGGACCTCCACCTCGGCTATCCCGTCGCGGTCGGACCGGCGACCTTCAACTTCCTGGTGGACGTGTTCAACGTCCTGAATGCCCAGAAAGCGATTCTGGTGGATCAGCGCTGGGGCTTCCAGGAAGCCGACAACGCCTCCCCCACCCCGGTCAATCCGGGGTACAAGAGACCGGTGCTGCGAACGCCGCCGACGTCATTCAGGTTGGGGGTGCGGGTGAGCTTCTAGGGATGCGTCTTCGCCTTTCACCCCTCTCCCGCTCGCGGGAGAGGGGCCGGGGGGGAGGGGCCTCTACTCCAGCCAGGTCTGGAACGCCTCTTCCTTTTCCGGCACCAAATGAGGGTTGCTCATCAGAATGCGGGCGCAGGTGTTCCAGCGCAGGATGGCGTCGTCGTTCGCGGGCGGACGGAGGTCGATGGCCTTCTCGAAGTGTTCCATGGCCTCGCGGAACCAGGCATAGGCGCCGTGGCCGGCATGCGGGCCGCCCCGCTTGAGATGGGCTTTGGCCCGCCGCTCACAGAGGATGCCGCTGTAATACTGCCGGCTGTAGTCGTCGCGGAGCCGCGACAACGCGCCGCGCGCCGGCTCGATGGTCGTGCTCAGGTGATCGTCGAACTGGTCGGTCAGGGCCAGCAGCAAGGTGGCGAGCGCCTCCTGGTTATCGGGATCGACGTCCAAGACATCCCGGCAGATGCTCTCGGCCTCCAGGGGCTCGTTGAGGAGACGGTAGCGATGCGCCTTTTCGAGCGCGGCGGGGACGGCGTCTCGCGAGAGGGGCTTCAGCTCGAACATGGCAGGTCCTCCTTCAGCCTGATCCGCGGAAGATCCGGAAGATCCGCCGGAGGGGGTCGTAGAGCTGGTCGACCACCCGCTCCTTGAGCGGAATGATGGCATTGTCGGTGATCGTGATCCCTTCCGGACAGACCTTCGTACAGCACTTGGTGATGTTGCAGAAGCCGATGCCGTCTCTCTTCGCGAGGTCCTCGACGCGGTCTTCGACGTCTAGGGGATGCATCTCGAGGGCGGCGGCGTAGACCAGCAGGCGGGGGCCGATGAACTGGTCGTGCAGATGGTGCTCGCGCAGAACGTGGCAGACGTCCTGGCAGAGAAAGCACTCGATGCACTTGCGGAACTCCTGCACCCGGTCGACGTCCTCCTGGGCGATCCGCCAGGTGCCGTCCGGAGCATCCGGCGGACGCGGCTTGAACTTCTTGATCCGCTTCTTGGCCGCGAAGTTCCAGGAGACGTCGGTCACCAGGTCCCGGATCACCGGGAAGGAGCGGATCGGCTCGATGGTGACCGGCTCGTCGAGCGGCAGGTCGCTCAGCCGGGTCATGCACATGAGGCGCGGATTGCCGTTGACCTCGGCCGAGCAGGAGCCGCACTTGCCGGCCTTGCAGTTCCAGCGCACGGCCAGATCCTGGGCCGGACCGGCCTGGATCTGGTGGACGGCATCGAGCACCACCATGCCCTCGGACACCTCGGTCGGGTAGTCCACGAAGCCGCCGCCCTGGACATCCCCCCGCCAGATCTTGAAGGTCGCTTGCGCCATCACTTCATCTCCTGGATGACGGCCTGCAGCTCCGGGCTCATGGAGGGGGTCGGCTCGCGGGCGATCTGCATCTCCCCGTCCGGCCCCCGGCGGACGATGATGTTGAGCTTGCCGAACGCTTCGTCCTTCTCCGGGTAGTCGTCGCGGAACTGGGCGCCCCGGCTCTCCTTGCGCTCCAGGGCCGCACGAGTGACCGCTTCGGACACGGTGAGCAGGTTGGGAAGGTCGAGTGTGGTGTGCCAGCCCGGGTTGTACTCGCGGTTGCCGGGGACTGCGGCCTTCTCCGCCCGCTCGCGGAGCTGGACGAGCTCCGCGAGAGCCTGCTCCATCTCCGCCTCCTGGCGGACGATCCCCACGAGCTCCTGCATCATCCGCTGCAGATCGTGCTGGATTACGTACGGCCCCTCACCTCCGGAAGATCCATGCCGTTCGAAGGGCGCGAGCGCCCATCGCGCCGCGGCGTCGACCTGCGCCTCGTCGATCCGCCCCGGACCCTGATCGCGGGCGAATTGCGCGGCGTGCTCGCCCGCCCGCTTGCCGAAGACCAGGAGGTCCGAGAGCGAGTTGCCGCCCAGGCGGTTCGCGCCATGCAGGCCGGCGCCGCACTCTCCCGCCGCGAAGAGGCCCGGCAGCGAGGACATCTGGCTCTCGGGGTCGACCCGCACACCGCCCATCATGTAATGGGTCGTCGGGCCCACCTCCATCGGCTCGCGGGTGATGTCGATCCCGGCGAGCTCCTTGAACTGGTGGTACATGCTCGGGAGCTTCTTCTTGATGTGCTCCGCCGCATGCGGGAGGCGGTCCTTGATCCAGGCGATGTCCAGGAACACGCCGCCGTGCGGGCTCCCCCGCCCCTCGCGGACCTCGCGGACGATGCAGCGCGCCACATGGTCGCGGGTGAGGAGCTCCGGTGGCCGGCGGGCCTCCTTGTCGCCCTGGGTGTAGCGCCACCCCTCCTCTTCATTGTCCGCGGTCTGGTTCTTGTAAAGGGGCGGGATGTCATCGAACATGAAGCGCCGGCCCTCGCTGTTGCGCAGCACACCTCCCTCGCCGCGCACCCCTTCGGTGACCAGGATCCCCTTGACGCTGGGCGGCCAGACCATGCCGGTGGGATGAAACTGGACGAACTCCATGTCGATCAGTTCGGCGCCGGCGAGGTAGGCCAGGGCATGGCCGTCGCCGGTGTACTCCCAGCTATTGCTGGTGACCGAGAAGGCGCGGCCGATCCCGCCGGTGGCGAGGATCACCGCCGGGGCCGCGAAGACCACGAAGCGTCCCCGCTCCCGCTCGTAGCCGAAAGCGCCCACCACCCGGCCCTCGTCCCTGAGGAGGAGGGTGACCGTGTGCTCCATGTGGAACTCGATCCCCTGGTGGATGCCATGGTCCTGGAGGGTGCGGATCATCTCCAGGCCGGTGCGGTCGCCGACGTGGGCGAGACGGGGGTAACGGTGCCCGCCGAAGTTGCGCTGCAGGATGCGGCCGTCCGGCGTGCGGTCGAAGAGCGCACCCCAGGCCTCCAGCTCCCGGACGCGGTCGGGGGCCTCCTTGGCGTGGATCTCGGCCATCCGCGGATGGTTCAAGTACCCCCCTCCCCGCATGGTGTCGGCGAAGTGGACCTTCCATCCATCGCGGTCATCCACGTTCGCCATGGCCGCGGCGATTCCCCCTTCGGCCATGACGGTATGGGCCTTGCCGAGCAGCGACTTCGAGACCACGCCGACCTTCGCGCCGGCGGCCGAGGCCTCGATGGCGGCCCGCAGCCCGGCTCCCCCGGCCCCGATCACCAGGACGTCATACGCATACCGTGGTAGATCCATTCTTAGAAGATCCTCCAGTCCGTCCAGATCCCCATCGAGCAGAGACGGACGTAGAGGTCGGAGAAACCGACGGAGAACAGGCTCACCCAGGCCCACCGCATGTGCCGTCGGTTGAGGCAGCCGACGCAGCGGTACGCCGCGAATTGCGCGGGCGCTTTGGAGAGCTGGTTCAGGCGCCCGCCCACCAGGTGGCGCAGCGAGTGGCAGCCCAGGGTGTAGCCGCCCAGAGCGATGACGTTGAAGGCCAGGACCAGGGTCCCCACTCCCATGCCGAACGAGACCCGGCCCGTGGCCGGATCGGTGAACCACAGAGCCTTCCAGACGTCATGCGCGAGGAAGACCAGGAAGATCAGGGCGAGATACAGGAAGTAGCGGTGGATGTTCTGGAGGATCAGCGGAAAGGACCGCTCGCCGAGATAGCGCTTCCGCGGCTCGCCGACCGTGCAGGCGGGCGGATCGGCCCAGAACGCCTTGTAGTAGGCGCCGCGGTAGTAGTAGCAGGTGAGGCGGAAGCCGCCCGGGCCCCAGAGAATGAAAAAGGCCGCGGACCAGGGGGCCCACCCCGGCCACCAGCCAGGCTTGCCCCCGAACCAGCTGTGCTCGGCGTCGCCGAAGACCTCGGGCGAGTAGAAGGGGGAAAGATAGGAGCCGAAGTGGTAGTGCGCGTCCTGAAACGCTGCCCAGGTCGCATACACGATGAAGGTGGAGAGCCCGAGGAAGACCGCCAGCGGCTGGATCCACCAGGCATCACGCCGCATCGTCTCACCGAAAGCACGCCGTCGGAGAACAACTACATCGCCCAAGACTGTCACCCCCGTCGCGGAGCAAGTCCGCCTGAGTCAGTCAACGCCAAATCTTCAAGAGACCGGTCGGGCTGGGGTTGTCCGTCGTGCGTATTGAAGCCCAAGCCAGGGGAGGGTGTCAAATCACGGAAAGCCCGCCGCAGGTCGTCCAGCAGATCGTCCGGATCCTCGATACCGATCGACAGGCGGACGAGGTCCGGCGGCGGCGCGAGCCGGTCGCGCAGCTCCGCCGGCACGCTGGCGTGGGACATGTGGCACGGCAGGCTGATGGACGAGGCGATCGAGCCGAAGCTCACCGCGATGGTGAACAGGCGGACCGCCTCGACGAGCCGGCGCGACCGCTCCGGGTCGCCGGTCGAGAAGCTGACGACCGGTCCCAGGCCCGGATAGAACACCTGGCGCGTGGCAGGTTGCGCAACCAGGAAGCCCGCGACCTTCCGCGCTGTGGCGCATTGCCGCTCCATCCGCAGGGCGAGCGTCTTCATCCCCCGCAGCAGGAGCCAGCTGTCGAAGGGCGCGAGCCCGGCGCCTTCGGCATTCAGATGGAAGGCGATCCGCTCGTGGAGACCGGGATCGTCGGTCACCACCGCTCCGGCGAGGACGTCGCCATGGCCGCAGAGCGCCTTGGTGGCTGAATGGACGACCAGGTGGGCTCCCAGGGCGAGCGGCTGCTGGAAGATCGGGGACAAGAGCGAGTTGTCCACGGCGAGGAGCACTCCCCGGTGCCGAGCAATGGCCGCGAGCCGCTCCAGATCGACGACCCGCAGCAACGGATTGGTGGGCGACTCGACAAGCAGGAGCCGGGTGTCCAGCCCGATCGCCCGCTCCACGGCCGCGGGGTCCGTGGCATTTACCCAACGGACGTGGATCCCCAGGTGCGGCGCGACCTTGGCGAGCAGCCGGGTGGTGCCGCCGTAGAGGTCGTCCCCGGCGAGGATCTCCTCCCCTGCCCGCACCAGCCGGGTCACCGCGGTGATCGCGGCCATGCCGCTCGCGAAAGCGCAACCGAAACGGCCGCCTTCGAGCGCGGCGATCTGCCGCTCGACGAGAGCCCGCGTGGGATTGGCGGTGCGCGAGTAGTCGTACTCTCCGCAATCGACTGCCGACGGCTGGCGGAAGGTGGCCGTCTGGTAGATCGGCGGCGCCACAGCGCCGTAGGGATCGTCCTCCGCGAACACGCGGGTACAGCGGGTCGAGATCTTCATGCCGCACCTTCCTCGGCCTCGGCCGTCTCTTCCAGTCCAGCCGAATCCCGGTGCGCCGCGGCCAAGTCGTAGAGGTCCGCCAGAACCGCTTCGCAGGTCGGCCAGCGGCCGGCTCCCTGCGCGGCGACGTCGATGACCTCGCCGTCCGTGGTTTCGATCCGTAAGGCATTGCCGGCGCCGGACGTGCGCGCGAACGGGTGGGCGCGCGGGACCTCCACCGGCCGGATGCTGGCGCGCAGGCCGGCGGGGGTCCGTTCGGCGCTCGCCACGAGCCGGACGACCCGGCCACGGCGGCCGGCCGATGCCAAAGACTTGCGATCGAGGCCGGCGATCCCCAGGCGCGGGAGGGCGTCCCAGCGCGGCAGGACGCCGAAAGCCTCGCGTACGAGAAGCGTAAGCTTTTGGGCCGCGTCCGAGCCGTCGAGATCGAGCGCCGGATCGACCTCGGCGAAGCCGGAGGTGCGCGCTGCGGCCACCGCGGTCTCGAACGAGTCACCAGCCGTCAGGCGGTCGAGAACGTAGTTGCAGGTGCCGTTGAGCACCCCGGAGATAGCGCGGATCCGGCCGGCGCAGCGGCGGACGGTCTCCAGCGCGGGCAGGGCGCCGCCGACGCTGGCGCTGTACAGGAGCCTGGCGCCGCTGCGTGCCGCCAGACCCTCCAGGGAGTCGATCTCTTCAGCGAGGAGTGCCTTGTTCGCGGTCACTACGGATTTTCCCAGCTTCAGCGCACGGACCACTGCGCGGCGCGCGGGCTCGCGGCCCCCGAGGAGCTCGACGACCACGTCGGCCTCCCCCTCGGCAAGGGCGACCGGCCCGGCGACTGGCAGGCGGTGCGGCAGCCCCGAGCGGAGCGCGCGCTCGCGGTCGCGCACGGCGACTCCGATGACACGAAACAGGTCGGGCCGGGCGAGCAGCCGCTCCAGGACTCCACCGCCCACGGTGCCGCAGCCGAGCAGGGCCACCCGCAGCGGAGGGTGTGGAGGGCCGGACGGCACGGGCCGGTCACCGTCGCGTCCCGCCAGGCCGGGGATCACGACGATGTTGTCGCGCAGAGCACGGCGAATGCCATCGGACGAAGCAACAACCAGCTCGGCGTCGAGGAGGTCGCCGCGGGTGGCGAGGCGGGCGGTGTGGGCGTCGAGGAGGGTGGCCGGCAGGCCAGAGCGCTGGAGGGCGAGGGTCAGGAGCGCGGACGCGGCGGCCTCGCCGGTGGCGAGCAGCGCGGCGACCGCGCCGGGACTCGGTGGCAGCCCCAACTGCTCCGCCCGCTTGAGCAGGTCGTCCGTGGTGTCGCCGAAGGCCGAGACGACCGCCACCACGGCGGCTCCCCGCCTCCACTCGCGGTAAATCTCCTGGACGGCGGTGGGCAGGTCCGCCTCGGAGCGCAGGACGGAGCTGCCAAACCTGAGGACGCGGATCGGTCGTTCCATGGTTTTCTCCTTCTGGCCGTTTCTTGCGGCCGGTCGATCGCTCACGCCGAAAGGGCGTGGCGCAGGTCGTCGATCAGGTCGTCGGGGTTTTCGAGCCCCACGGACAGGCGGACGAGGCCGTCCGTGATCCCGATCGCGAGCCGCTGCTCGGGCGGCACCGCGGCGTGGGTCATCGAGGCCGGATGGGTGATCAGCGTCTCAGCCGAGCCGAGGTTCTCGGCGAGCGCGCAGAGGCGGGTGTTGTTCAGGACCCGGATGCCCGCCTCGGTCCCTCCCTCCACTTCGAAAGCGAGGAGGGCGCCGCCGGCGCGGTGCTGCCGCCGGGCGATCTCGCGCTGCGGGAACGAGTCGAGCCCCGGGTAGAGGACGCACGTCACACGGGGATGGTCTTCGAGGAAGCGGGCCACGCGCAGAGAGTTCTCGCAGTGCCGCTCCATGCGCAGCGGCAGGGTCTTCACGCCCTGGAGGGTGAGCCAGGCATTGAACGGCGACTGGATGGCCCCGATGGCGTTGCGGAGGTAGACCAGCCGCTCATGGATCTCGGCCTTCCGGGTGACCAGCGCGCCGCCGACGGTGGCGTTGTGCCCGTCGATGTACTTGGTCGTCGAGTGGAGGACGATGTCCGCCCCGAGCTCGAAGGGGCGCTGGAGGACCGGCGTGAGGATCGTGTTGTCCACCGCCACCAGGGCGCCGGCGGCATGGGCGCAACGAGCAGCTTCGGCGATGTCGGTCAGCTTGAGGGTCGGGTTCGCCGGAGTCTCGATAAATACGATGCGCGCCGGGTGTCGCAGGGAGTCGGCAAGGCGGGCCGGATCGGAGGTGTCCACGAAATCGGCCTGGACGCCGAACGGCGGCAGGATCTGGCCGAAGAGCCGGATCGTGCCGCCATACGCCACGTCGGAGACGACGATGCGGTCACCGGCCTTCAGAAAAGCCAGAGCGAGCACGGTGGTGGCGGCGAGGCCGGTGGCGTAACAGGAGGCATGCTCGGCGCCCTCCAGAGCGGCGAGCCGTCGTTCCAGGGCCGCGACGGTCGGGTTGCCGGAGCGGCTGTAGGTGTACCCCTTGTGGGTGCCCACCGCCTCCTGGACGAAGGTGGTGGACTGGTAGATCGGCGTGAGGATCGCGCCGGTGGCCGGATCGGGCGCGGTGCCCGCGTGCAGGGCCAGGGTGGCCAGAGTCTCGTACGGAATCGTCGACATCACATTCTCCCCTTGGAAAAAAGGTCCAAAAGCGAAAAACCACCGCCGGAGGAGGCCGGGCGGTGGTCGGTTCGCGGGGGAGAACGCTCTGTCGGTGGTGCTCTAGGAGGCGTCCTCGGCAGCGGAACGGCCAGCGCCCGGCCTGCGCATGACCATGGTCATTCGCAGGGCAGTGAGGCAACAGACGGTGGCGTTCGCGCGCTTCATGACGCTGGAAACGCTACAAGGGCACCCGAACGCTTGTCAAGAGAGACGCCGGGGACAGGCGAGGACACGGGGATCGTGTCGCAGGAAGATGTGATATTCTCTCCTGGGAGGCCGGATGATGAGACAGACGACCATGCACCGAGAGCAGCGCGACGTGGTCCACACGGGCGAGATCACAGTCCGTTTTCAGGAAACCCTGGACGAAAAACAGCTCCAGCGTTTCGCGTCCGGGTACGGGCTCCGCCTGCTGCGGCGGAACGAATTCGTGCCACAGCAGGCGGTCTTCCAGCCGGCGGACCGGTCGGATCTTCGGTCCCTGGTCAGGACGATCGAAGGGGATGGGAGCACGAAAGCGGTCTGGTTGAATACGCTTTCTCGCTACACGCGAGCGGAGCGCTGACCCTCCGGGCGGCTTCTTCCGCCGCCCGGCCCGCATCGACGCGTCCGTAGCCCATCTCCCAGGCTGTGCCTCAGGGCGTTGTACCCTCCTCCAATCTTCTCCGCCGTTTCTTTCAAAAGATCCTTCAGCTCCCACCGGTCCAGACCGGGGTGGACGGAGAGGACGAGCGCGTCGACGCCGGCGCCCTCGGGGCGCCGGTCCGGAAGCACCAGATCACACGCTCTCATCGCGGCGCTCCCGGCGTCTCGATCCGCCAACGGCCATCCTCACCCACCCGGACCAGCACCATTCCGTCGCGGTCCGTCCTGAGCAGGGGGATGCCGCGTTCCCCGAAGCGCTGAAGGACGGTCTCCGACGGATGGTGGTAGAGGTTCCGGATTCCCGCCGAGACCAGCGCCAGGCGGGGCCGCGCGGCGTCGAGGAACGAAGAAGTCGAGGAGGTCTTGCTGCCGTGGTGGGCGACCTTGAGGAGGTCCACCCGCACGTCCCGCTCGCAGCAGGAGAGAAGGCGAAATTCGGCCCAGCTCTCGACGTCGCCCGTCAGCAGCACGCTCCGCCCGAAAGCTTCCGCCCGGATCACCAGGGAGCGCTCGTTGGTGCCGCGCCGCTCGTCCGGCGCGGGGTGGAGCACCCGGAGATGCCAGCGGCCGACCGCGGCCTTCTCGCCGGCCCAGAGCAGGCGCTTGCGGGCGCCCGGGAGATGTAACAGGTCCCCGGCGCATCCCTTCGGCTCCCAGCCGGTGCCCATCCAGACCTCGCGCACCGGCAGATAAGCGGCGATGTCGACCAGTCCGCCGCAGTGATCGCGGTCGGGGTGCGTCATGACGACGGCGTCCAGGGATCTCACCCCTTCCGCCAGCAGGGCCGGCAGGAGGACCCGGCCGCCGAGATCGCCCCGGTCCCAGCCTCCCCCGTCGACCAGCACCGCGTGCTTCCCGTCGCGCAGCAGGATGGAATCTCCCTGCCCGATGTCGAGCAGCGCCAGCTCGGGGCCTCGGTCACGGCTCCCGGCGAGCGGCGACCAGAGGCAGGCCGTGACGCAGACGGCACCTGCCGCCAGGGCCGTGCAACGGACCACGATCCGGCGCGGCCGGAGGTACAGCAGGGCTCCCATCCCTCCGGCCAGGAGCCAGGCGGCCCAGGGAGAGACCAGGACCGGCAGGGCGAGCCAGACCTCCGGGCGGGTTTGGGCAGGCCAACCGAACGGCGCGGCGAGGAGATCGAGCACTGGCAGCAGGCTGCCGGCGAAGCCCGGCACCACCAGGGCACAACCGGTCCAGAGAAGCGAGGCGAGGAGCATCAGACCGGCCCAGGGCACCGCCGGCAGGTTGAGCAACGGCGCGAGCGGCGCCAGGGTCGGATAGCGCGGCAAAGCCCATGGCAGCGTGAAGAGCTGGGCCGCGACGCTCGCAGCGAGGGAGGCGGCGAGCCAGCCGGGCATCCAGCCCCTCCACCGTTCCGCGAGAGGCGGCGCGGCCAGCAGGAGCCCCGCGGTGGCCGCGACGGTGAGCTGGAATCCTGGGTCCTGAACGACCCGCGGGTCCTCCAGGACCAGCAGGAGCACGGCCCAGCCCAGGGCATTGGCCGCCGCGGGTGGCCTCTCGGCGAGGAGGGCGAGCACGGCGAGGAGACCCATGACGGCCGAGCGGACCAGGGCCGGCAGCGGCCCCACCAGGAGGAGATAGAGGCCGATGGCCAGAAGCATCAGGAGGAGGCGCAGGCTGCGGGGCAACCAGCCTCCGAGCAGCCAGACCGTTCCCGCCACCAGCGCCACGTGAACGCCGGAGACGGACATCAGGTGATAGGTCCCGGTCAGGCGCAGGCCCCTCTTCCAGGCGAGAGGCAGGCCCGTGGCGTCGCCCAGCACGAGAGCGCGCGCCAGAGCCTTGCCCTGCCGGTTTCCAGAGCTTTCCGGCCCCGCGTCCCGAAAGGCCCGGTCGACGCGGCGGCGGAGGGCTCCAGACAGGGAGGCCACCGCGGGGGGCGGTGCCTCGACGGTCATCAGTGCGCGGCTCTTTGCCCGCAGCCGCCAGGGACCGGGAGGCACCGCGACCCGGTTGGCGAAGCCGGACGACCGGTTCAAGTATCCCCTGATCCGCAGCCGGGAGCCGTAGGCCGGCGGCTCGTCGGTCCCGGGGATGCGGACGGTCAGCACCACGGGAGGCTCGGCGATCCGATTCTCCTGGCGGAGGGTCTGGAGCTCCGCAGGGGCAGCCCAACCGCCGTCCTCGTCCGCTTCCGGAGTCCAGTGGCCGGAGATCCGGACGGCCGCTTCCACGGGACGGTCCAGGTTGAACCCGGCCAGCAGGTCTCCGGGGAGGCCGAGGCGGATGGCCGCGGCGATAACTCCGAGAGCGAGGAAGGCCAGGCAGATCCCGGCCCGGCGGCGAAGAGCCAGCCCCAGGAGAGCGAGAGCTCCCCACAGGGGGAAGGAGACAACGGGGAGATGGAACGTCAACAGGGAGCCCGCGGCGAAGGCCGCGGCCGGGGGGAGAACGGGGGCGTGGGTGAAGGTACCGTTTTTCATACCCATAAAGAGTCGGAAAACGGGTCGCGAATCTTGCACTCAGCCGGAAAAAAGTCCGAAGAATTTTTCGCGAGGGGTCCCCCGGCACGCGGCCGGGGAAGGCGGAGACCTGCCGGGCGGTGGCCACCTCGATCAGCCGTCCGCCTCGGGAGAGAACAGAGACAGCACCGGCAGCACGAGCCGTTGTCGTAGAACCTGCCAGGTGAGGCGCTCGCGCGAGCGCTCCAGCTCCTCCGCGGAGAGCCGGCCGCGCAGACCGGCCATCGTCTTCTCCACCGCCGCCTCCACCTCGCCGCGAGTCGTGTCCTCCAGAGAGGCGGCCACGGTGGCGAGCATCTCGCGGTCGAGGATGGCGAGCCCCTCTTCGATCTCCTGAGGGTCGCCGGCGAGAGCGACGATCCGGGTGGCGAGCCCTTCGCGGCCGGGCAGCTCCGGCGGGAGGGCTTTCGCCAGGGCTTGCAGGCGGGAGGACGGATCGAAGGCCGGCGCTTCGAGCCGCTCGCCCGGCGCGGTCAGCTCGCGGAGATCCTCCCAGGCGGCCTCGACGGCCGAGGCGCAGTAGCGGAGGCTGGAGATCTTTCCCTTGGCGCCCCGCTCCTTGCGCTTGGCGAAGACCTCCTCCAACGCCCGGCGCACCAGGTCGAGCGGCACTCCGTCGCGGTGCCAGCGCCGGGCCACCTGCCAGTCGGCGGGTGAAAGGAGGAGCGGAGAGCCCCGCAGGCGGACGAAGATCTCTTCGATCGCCTGGAAATAGGCGTGGTCCTCATCAACCACAATCAGCCACGATTGCGGTCGTAGATGAGCTTGAGGCCGACCAGGGTGAGCATCGGGTCCACCTGGCGGATGAATTTGGAGCCGGAGGCGATGAGGTCGGCCTGGCCGCCGGTCGCGACGACCGTCTTGGCGTCCGGCATCTCGGCGAGCAGACGCTCCAGGATGCCGTCGACCAGTCCCACGTAGCCGTAGTAGATACCCGCCTGCATGGCGCCGGCCGTGTTCTTGCCGATCAGCTCGGCCGGTTTGCGCACGTCGACCCGGTAGAGGCGCGAGGCGCGGGCGAAGAGGGCCTCGGCCGAGATCATGATGCCGGGCGCGATGATGCCGCCCGTGTACTCCCCGGCCGCATTGACCAGATCGAACGTCGTGGCCGTCCCGAAATCCACCACGATGACCGGCGTGCCATAGAGCTCGCGCGCCGCCACCGCGTTGACGATGCGGTCGGCCCCCACCTCGGTGGGGTTGTCATAGCGGATGGGCATGCCGGTGCGCACGCCCGGCTCGATGAAGAGCGGCTTCTTGCCGAAATAGCGCCGCGCCAGATGGTCCAGGGTGTGATGGAGCGGCGGCACCACCGAGGAGATCACCACGGCTTCGGCCGAGGCCGGATCGATGCCGCGCCTGGAGAACAGCGGCAGGAGGAGGGAGCCGTACTCGTCCCCGGTCCGCTCCTTGTCCGTGGACAGCCGGAAGCTCTCCACCAGCTCGTCCCCCTGGTAGACGCCGAACACAGTGTTCGTGTTGCCGACGTCGACGAGGACCAGGAGCCCGCTCCCGTCCGTCTCGCGAGAGCGCCGTCTGCGCGCGCCTGTCGTCTGATCGATCACTCGATCACCTCTCCGGAAGCCACCAGGATCTCCTCGCCGTGCCGGTCGAGCCGCAGCCGCCCGCGGTCGTCGAATCCCAGGAACGTGCCTTCGACGACCTGCTCGCCGACCCGGCAGGAGATCGCGTCGCCGGGCCGGTGCACGGAGAGCTCGCGATAGCTCTCGACCGCGGAGGCGGTGTCCTCCAGCCGGTCCAGCTCGCGCTCGAGACCGGTCACCAGGTCCCAGGTCAGCTCGACCAGCGGCACCTCGGCGCCAGGTCCGCCCAGAGAGCGGAGGGAGGTCCCGGTCTCCGGCAAATCCTCCCCTTCATGAGAATGGTTCACGCCGAATCCGATGATCACCGCGGCTCCTTCACCCGGATGGATCAAGGCCTCGATGAGGATACCGCCAATCTTTTTGCGGCCGGCGGAAGTCTCCACGACCAGGTCATTGGGCCACTTGAGGCGGCAGGGAACCGGCAGGTGGGGGGAGAGTGCGCGGCAGAGGCCGAGCCCGACGAGCATCGGCAGGGACTGCAGCAGCTCGATGTCGCGCACCGAAAGGACGCGGGTGGCGTACACGCCTTTGCCTTCGGGGCTGGACCAGCTCCTCCCCTGCCGGCCGCGGCCGCCGCTCTGCTCCAACGCGAGGATCAGGAGCGAATGGAGGTCCTGCGCCTCGCTCTCGTAGTCCGCGACGATCGCGCGGGCGAGCTGGTTCGTCGAGGAGACGCGGCGGACCACGACGAGGTTCTCAGGACGCCGCTCGCCTTCCGGACGCGCACGGTCCAGCTCCGCGAGATAGCGGGTGAAGGGATCCACCGCGTCCGCGCCCACGCCTCGCCTACTCGAAGCTCTCGGCCTGGCTCTCGAGCTCGAGCAGGCGGTCCCGGATCACCATCTCGGCCATGTCGGGGATGACTTCCCAGGCGACGTCCCGGATCGCCCGGTCCGCCATCAGCTCGACCACACGCCTCGCGATCCGGTCCACGTCCGCGTCGCTCAGCGAGCCGCTGCCGTTCGCGGGAACGGCCGCGCCGACCGCCAGGGAGCCCACCGGGGCCGCGCTGACTGGAGTCGGAACCGGAGCCATGGCAGGAACCGTGGATTCGGGCTCGTGCGAGGCCTCGACGGACGCCGGAGGCGGCGCCTCGATGCGGGCCTCCGTCTCGGCGCGGCTTTCGACCAGGGGGACGGCCCCCTCCGGCACGCCGAGCCGCTCCTCGGGCAGAGCGGCGAACCCGGACGTCTGGATGGGCGCGCTCCGGTCCTCCACCGCAGGGGGCGGGGGCTCGGGCTCAAAGGAGGGTGTCTCGAACGAGGGAGGCTCGTAGGCCGGCGGCTCGAACGAGGGCGTTTCGAACGAGGGGGTCGCGAAGGACGGAGCTTCGAATGAAGGAGCGTCAAACGACGCGGGGGGCTCCGCCTCGAAGCTGGTGTCCAGGGTGGCATCGAGCTCGAACATCGGCTCGCCGGCGGGCAGGAGCGCGCTCTCATCGACCGGCGACAGGGCGCTCTCCAGCGGGGGCTCCTCGTCGAGCTTGAACGGAGAATCGTCGAACGAGCTCTCGCCGTAGGCAGGGAACGGCCGGTCCTCCTCCAGCGGGAACGGCGTCGGCGCCGGGAACGGGTCGGCCGGCGGCGGAGCCGGCGAGGGCTCCAGTTGGAAGCTCCCCCAATCCGTGGCCGCAGCGGGAGCGGAAGGCTCCGATAGGGACGGCATGGACAGGAGATCGCCGCCCGCAGGGGCCGTAGCGGGGGACGCCGCAGGCGATCTGGAAGCGATCAGATCCTCGACGCGCTGCAGGAGCTCCTGCGAGTCGAACGGTTTCTTGAGGAAGGAATCGGCCCCGACGGCGCGGGCCTGTCCTTCGTCGAAAGGCTCGAAAGTGCCGACCAGCAGGAGCACGGGCATGTCCGGCCGGAGCTCTTTGGAACGCCGGCAGACCTCGTAGCCGTTGGCTCCGGGCATATGGACGTCGGCGATCACGAAATCCGGGTTGACCTGCGGCAGGGCCGCGATCGCCTCGTCGCCGTTGCTGACGGCTTTGACCTCGTAGTCTTCGTCGAGGAACGTCAGCTCGATGACCTTCTGGATCGTGACGCTGTCATCGGCCAGCAGAATCCGTCTTCTCATTCGCGCCTCCAAATCGGCTCAGGCCGCCTGGAGGCGGTCCTGCAGGTATCGCACGATGTCCTTGGTGGACGTCCCGGGCAGGAAGATCTCATCAATCCCCGCCTGCTTGAGACTGACGATGTCCTGCTCCGGGATGATGCCGCCGGCAAAAACGAGCACGTCATCGCCGCCCTGCTCCTGGAGCAGGCGCGTGATCTCGGGGAGGAGGCTGTTGTGGGCCCCCGACAGGATCGAAAGGCCCACAGCGTCCACGTCTTCCTGGATGGCAGCGGCGGCGATCTGCTCCGGCGTCTGGCGAAGCCCGGTGTAGATTACTTCGTATCCCGCATCGCGCAACGCGCGCGCCACCACCTTCGCCCCCCGGTCGTGCCCATCCAGGCCCGGCTTGGCGATCAGGATGCGCATCCGTCGTTCACTCATGGCGACGGATTGTAACAGAGCCCGTTGCTACGGAACCGTCTCCACGCTGACCAGCCGGAAGCCCTGGGCGAGCCGGTCCTTCCAATCTTTGGCGAGCGTCGCGGCATCCACCAACGGCGTCAGCTTGCCCTGGCCTCCACCGGTCGCGATGTCCCAGAGCTGCTTGCCGCCGTCCTTGTAGGTCACGATGTCGACGATCGACGTCCGGCCCTCGGCCTCCTTCGCCTTCCAATAGGTCTGGAGATCGTCCCAGGTCATGGCGTTGCGCATGCCGTATGGCCCCGAGCCCCCCCGGAAGATCCCGGCGTAGTACCACTGGCCGCTCGACTGGTACAGCTCCACGTCCGCCAAGCGGGCTCCGCCTCCCGAGAGCTGGCTCCACCGGGAGATGAACGCGTCGCGCTCCTGCTGCACCCAGATCGGGTTCTCGTCGCTGCCCTCGTGGTAGACCCCGGTGAAGTAGAACTTGCCGCCTTTGGGGATGATCTCGAAGTCGTCCAGGCACAGGCCCTGATCATGGAGCTCCTTCCAGCGCGCCACGAAGGGATCCCACTGGAGGTCTTTGACGATCTCCTGCTTCCCCTTCTCGGTCCGGAAGATGCCGCCCCACAGGCGCTGCCCTTTATCCTCCCAGTTCTGCATCGAGACCAGCTTCACGCCCTGAGCGGCGAAGGCGTCGACCTTCGCCTTGAAGGCGTCCCAGGGGAGGCCGAGCACGACGCCGTGTCCATGGCCGTCCCGCAGATAGGCACCGATGAACTGCCGGGACGCGGCCTTGGTTGGCTTGGCCGGCTTGGCCCCTTTGGCGGCCGCGGGCGCGGCAGCCGAGGCGCCGTCCGGCATCTCGAAGCTGTCCACCGCCGTGGTGATCGCCACCGTCCCCTGGTCTCCCTTGATGTTCAGGACGTGGTCGCCGCCGCCTTGGAGCTCCAGGGACGCCGTGCCCGCATTGTTCCAGGTCTCGCCGAACCAGCCGTCATCCTCGAACAGGGTGCAGTCCAGCTTGGCCGGGAAGCTCTGCACCTCGAACGATTTCTTGAGCTCGATGTCCTGCGCCACCGCTCCCTGCTGACTAGTAAAGATCTCGTTCTCCGCGCCGCCCCCGACCTTGCAGGTGAGCTTCCACTCGCAGGTTCCGAACGCATCCGCGCAGTCGTCGACCGCCATCTTGGTGAATCCGATGCGACCGGTGCTCACCGCCGCCGCCGGAGCACCCATCAGCAGCCCGGCCAGCAGGGCGAGACCGGTGCCACGGCCCAAAACCGTTCTCCTCTTCATCATAGGATCGACCTCCTGGCCGCTATTCTGTCTCAACTCCTACCTCTCCGCGAAGAATTGGATCAGATCCGTGGATTCGGCGTGATAGCCCATCTGCCGCAGGAGCGAGACCACCTGCCCGCGGTGGTAGGTCGAGTGGTTCACCAACTGCAGGACGGGCTGCCAGAGAGGAAGGGTGTGGGGCACCCCCTCCAGGCTGGTCCAGCTCAGCGGCTGGGCGAGCTGCTCGTCGGTGAGACCGGCGAGGAACGCCTCGACCCGCGAGGCGCTCTCTTCCCAGGCGGTAATCCAGGACAGGAGGTCCGGGAAGTCGTCCGGTCCGAGCACGAAATTCTCGGGATGGCCCAGGAAGCGTGACAGCCAGAGCTTCTGCGCACCGAGAATGTGAGCCATGGTTCCCAGGATCGACCGGAAGCTGACCCCGGCGTCACGGGTCAGGTCTTCGGAACGAACGAGGCGGACCGATTTGAGCATCTGGCGTTCCGCCCACAGCATGTACAGGAGCAGGTCCCGGGTCTCCCCGGCAGCGATCGACATGTTTTCGTCCCTTTCCTGACGGTCAGAAGACCGCCGGCTCCTCGTAGGTCCCGAACACGTCGCGCAACGCGTCGCTGATCTCCCCTACAGAGCAGTAGGCCTTCACGCAATCGAGGATCAGGGGCATGGTGTTCTCGGTGCCCGCGGCCCCCTTCTTGAGGGCGTCCAGGGTGCGCGCCACCTCTCCCGGGTCGCGGCGCTCCCGGACCTCGTTCAGGAAGCCGACCTGCCGCTCCGCCAGGTCGTCGGAGATGTAGAGGATGTCGATCGGCTTCTCGTTCTCCACCTGGAAGGCGCTGACGCCGACGATGAGCTTCTCCTTCTCCTCGAACGCCCGCTGGTAGGCGAAGGCCGCGTCCATCAGCTCCCGCTGTGGAAAGCCGGCCTCGATGGCCTCCACCATGCCGCCGAAGTCGTCGATCCGGCGGAAGTAGTCGAACGAGCCGTCCACCATCCGCCGGGTCATCTCCTCGATGAACCAGCTTCCACCCAGCGGGTCCACCGTGTTGATCACCCCGGACTCGTGGGCGATGATCTGCTGCGTCCGCAGGGCCGTGCGGGCGTTCTCCTCCGTCGGCAGGGCCAGCGTCTCGTCCAGGGCGTTCGTGTGGAGCGACTGCGTGCCGCCGATCACCGCGGCGAGCGCCTGGATGGTCGTGCGCACCACGTTGTTGATCGGCTGCTGCGCGGTCAGCGAGCAGCCGGCCGTCTGGGTGTGGAAGCGCAGCATCCAGGAGCGCGGATTCTTGGCGCCGTAGCGCTCGCGCATCACCGTGGCCCAGATCCGCCGCGCCGCCCGGAACTTGGCGATCTCCTCGAAGAAGTCGTTGTGGCTGTTGAAGAAGAAGGAGAGCCGCGGCGCGAAGTCGTCCACGTCCAGCCCGGCGTCGATGCCGTACTGCACGTACTCCATGCCGTCGCGCAGGGTGAAAGCCAGCTCCTGGAGCGCCGTCGATCCCGCCTCGCGGATGTGGTACCCCGAAATCGAGATCGTGTTCCAGCGCGGCACGTGCTGCGCCGCGAAGGAGAACTGGTCCGTGATCAGCCGCATCGACTGCCGCGGCGGATAGATGTACTCCTTCTGCGCGATGTACTCCTTGAGGATGTCGTTCTGCAGCGTCCCCGCCACGTGCTTCTTGACGTCGACTCCCTGCTTCTCGGCCACCGCCAGATACATGGCGAAGAGGATCGGCGCCGTGGAGTTGATCGTCATCGAGGTGGTGACCTCGCCGAGCGGGATGCCCTCGAACAGGATCTCCATGTCGGCGAGCGTGTCGACGGTCACGCCGCACTTGCCGACCTCCCCCCGGGACATGTAGTGGTCGGAGTCATAGCCGTACAGGGTCGGCAGATGGAAGGCGACCGAGAGCCCGGTCTGCCCCTGCGACAGGAGATATTTGAAGCGCTGGTTGGTGTCCGCGGCCGTGCCGAAGCCGGCAAATTGCCGTATGGTCCAGAGCTTGCCGCGATAGCCGGTGGGATGGATGCCGCGCGTGTAGGGGTACTCGCCCGGGATGCCGACGTCCTTGCGCGGATCGATGTCCGCCACCTGCTCCGGGGTGACCAGATGGGGGACCTCCATGCCGGAGACGGTGGTGAAATCCCGCTTCCAGCAGGGGACCTGCGCCTCGGATTTGGCCTTCGCCGCCTCCCAGCGCTGGCGCGCCTCGGCCATGGTCTCGAGGGCGTCGCCCTCATAGATCGAGTCGGCCGGTGCGGTCGCCCGGCTTTCGAGTAGAGTCGGCTCCTGATCCTTCACGGCCATTGCGGCGGCTCCTTTCAGAGGCGGAAACCCGGGGGCCGGCGGACTGCTCCCCACCCCAGGGGGACCTCCAAGTATACCCGACAGCTTTTTCAGCCTTGGCGGAAGAACGCGGCTCTGCAAAGAATCCCGCTATGATGCACTGAGATGACAGAGGCTCGCTGGCTCTGCCGTGGACAGCTCGCGCCGTGGATCGGCGTGGCTCTGGTCCTCCTGATCCTGAGTGCGCGTAAGCCGGATTCGTTTCTGAACCCTCAGTTCTGGGCGGAAGACGGCAGCATCTTCTTCACCCAACAGGTCGAGCTCGGCGCACGCGCCCACCTCCAATCCTATGCCGGCTACTTCAACGAGGTTCCCCGGATCGTGGCCTCGATCGCCGCGCTCCTGCCCCACCGTCATGCTCCGGCCATCTACAACGCGGCCGCGCTCCTCGTCTTCCTCGCCTTCGTCCTGAAGCTCTACTCGCCGCGGCTGGATCTCCCCTGCCCCTTGCTGTTCGCGCTGGCGGTCGCCCTGGTGCCGCATCCGGGCGGCGAGGTCTTCGTGTGCCTGGCCAACGTGCAGTGGGTCTTCGCTCTGTTCCTCCTGGCTGTCGTGCTCCAGAAGGGCGCCGCGACGCGCGCCCAGGCGGCCGGCGATTCGCTCGCCATCCTTCTCGCCGGTCTGACGGGTCCGTTCGTGATCTTCGCGCTCCCCTTGCTGGGCTGGAAGATCTGGCGCCGCAGGTCCCGGCTCGATCTGCCGGCCTTCTCGATCGCGCTGTTGACCGCCCTGGCTCAGCTCTGGGCTCTGCTCCACTCCTCGATCGAAGCCCCTGCTCCCATCCCTGCCTCTACCGGCGTGTGGACCCGGCTCTTCGGGCACAGGATCGTCGGAACCCTGTTCCTGGGGCCGCAGGTGACGTACCGCTGGAATCCCCTCGTCCTCTCCATCGCGGGGCTCCTGGCTCTGGGCGGCATTCTCTGGGCTCTCCGCCGCTCTCCCGAGACCCTCGAGAGGGCCGGCCTGTCGCTGATGTTCGCCGGCGCCTTGACGGCCGGCGCGCTCGCCAAGTTCGCCGCGGCTCCCAGCCTTCTCCTGCCCTGGGCGAACGGCGCGCGGTATTTCTTCATCCCTGCGGTCGTCGTCGCCTGGTGCCTGCTGCTCGTGGCCGCCCGGGCCCCTGGGGTACCGCGGCTCCTGGCGTCCGCCGCCCTGCTCGCGATGCTGATTTCCAGCCTCCTGTCCGGGTTCCGCAGCCCGCCCCTGGAAGACCTCCGCTGGGCGGAGCACGCTGGAGACATCGGCGAATCCGAGGCGGAGGTCTGGATTCCTATCAACCCTGAAGGCTGGAGGGTCCACATCCACCCGACGGGCCACCCCGATTGACAGGCGCCGCGCCCCCGCGTAGCCTCCCCCCTTTGAGCTAACGACCCCCTCCCCGAGGACACCCATTCATGATTCGACGCAGCAAAACCTTTCTCCTCCTTCCGGCGCTCGCCGTGACCCTGGCCGCCACCGGGCTCGCGGGATGCAACCGCGATGAGCAGTCGGCCGAGACCCAGACCACGGATCAGGCCCAGAGCGGTGCTCCGGAGCCCGGGACGCCCGCCCCTCCGGGCAGCACCCCCGCTCCAGACACACCCGCTCCGGCGCCTGGCAGCGCTCCCGCTCCCGATCAGGACCTCCGGACGAGCCAGCCGATGGACCCGGCCCAGCTTCCGGCCGTGGTCGCCCGGATCAACGGCAAGGAGATCAAGAAGGAGGAGCTGGTCGACCGGGCGCAGGAGATGCGCGTCCAGCTCGCCCGAACGCGCGGTGTCCAGGTCCCCCTGAGCTCCGGGTTCTTCCACGAGATCCTGGACGGCATCATCGCCCACCAGCTCCTGCTCCAGGAGGCGAAGACGCTGGGCATCACGATCACCGACGCCGAGGCCGATCAGATGATGCAGGGGTTCAAGCAGCAGTTCCCCAGCCAGGAGGTCTTCGAGAAGCAGCTCGCCGCGAACAAGATGACGGAGGCGCAGCTCCGGGAGAAGATGCTCAACGACTCTGACAGCAAGGTGAACAAGCTGATCCAGACCCGGATCGCGGGGTCCGTCAAGGTATCCGAAGCCGACGCGCGCGCCTTCTACGACCAGAACAAGCAGCGGATGAAGACAGCCCCGGAGGTGCACCTGCGGCACATCCTGATCGCGGTGAACCCGCAGACGCCGCCCGCCGACCGGCAGAAGGCGCGGGAGAAGGCGGACGGGCTGCTCAAGCAAATCAAAAACGGCGGCGACTTCGCCCAGCTCGCCGCGCAGAATTCGGACGATCCCGGCTCGAAGGTGAGGGGCGGCGATCTCTCCTGGGTCCAGCCCGGCCAGACCGTGCCGGCCTTCGAGAAGGCGGCGTTCGCGCTGAAGCAGCCGAATGACGTGAGCCCGGTGGTCGAAACCCGCTTCGGCTACCACATCATCCAGCTCGTGGAGCGCCGGGAGCCGCAGACCGTTCCCTTCGAGCAGGCCAAGAGCCGCATCGGGATGATGCTGCAGGATCAGAAGGTGAAGGAGGCGCTGCGGGTGCACATCCAGGAGCTGAAGGCCAAGGGGAAAGTCGAGACCTACATCTGATCCGAGGTGGGAGGGGGCCAGGGTGCGAGCTCCCCCCGCGTCACCTTGTCCACTCCCTCCAGCGTCTCGATCTCCTCCCCGCCGGCCGCTCCCAGATCGCGGAAGCGGCGGGCGGCGGGGAGGACGCGCCCTTCGAGCGAGCCGACCGCGCGGTTGTAGGCTTCGACGCTCTGCGCCAGGGTCCGCCCCATCTGCGCGAGATGAGTGGTGAAGATCCGCAGCCGCTCGTGGAGGACCTTGCCGAGGTCGCTGATCGCCCGCGCGTTTTCCTCCACCTGCTCCTGCCGCCAGCCGTAGGCCACGGCCCGCAGGAGCGCGATCAGGGTCGTGGGCGTCGCGAGGATCACCCGCTGCTCCACCCCGTATTCGATGAGGCTGGGATCCTGCTCCAGAGCCGCGCCGAAGAAGGTCTCACCCGGCAGGAAGAGGATCACGAACTCGGGCGCCGGCTCGAACTGGCTCCAGTAGCTCTTCTGGGAGAGCTTCTGGAGGTGCACGCGGACCCGCCGCGCGTGCTCCACCAGCCGCTCGCGCCGCCGCTCCTCGTCCCCGGCCTCCAGAGCGTCCAGATAGGCGTCGAGCGGCGCCTTGGCGTCGATCACCACGCTCTTCCCGCCGGGCAGGCGGATCACCAGATCGGGGCGCTGCCGGCCGTCGTCGGTGTCGACCGTGGCCTGGGTGGCGAAGTCGCAGTAGGCGAGCATGCCGGCCATCTCGACGACGCGCTGGAGCTGGATCTCCCCCCAGCGGCCGCGCGCCGCCGGAGCGCGCAAGGCCCCGACGAGCTTGACCGTCTCGCGCTCCAGGCTCGCCTGCGCCGTGCCGAGGCTCTTCAGGTGCTCGGTGAGTCCGGCGTAGGCGGCAGCGCGCGCCGTCTCCAGGTCCTGGATCTTGCGGTCGACCTTGTCGAGCGACTCGCGGAGCGGCGCCACCAGCTCGCCGATCGCCTGTTGCCGCCGCTCCAGATCGCCGCGCGCCGTCTCCTGGAACCGCTCCAGCGTCGCCTTGGCCAGGTGCAGAAACGACGCGTTGTTTCCCTGGAGGGCCTCCGAAGAGAGAGCCTTGAATGTATCCCCGAGCCGCGCCTGGGCTTCGTCCAGAAGACGAAGCTTCTCCGCCGCGCTCCGCCGCTCATGCTCCAATGCGGTCTCCAGGCGCGCCAGACGCTCGCGGGCGACGAGCCAGGCCACGGCCGCGCCGGCCGCAAAGGCCAAAAGCATCGAGACGATGGAAAAAAGCGAGAGCATGGCTTCCGGTCCGTTTTCGCCCCCAGTATAGCGCGCACGAAAGGACACCAAGGACTCCAAGGACACCAGAGTGGCATCCCGAAGGCCTTGTGGTCCTTGAAGTCCTTGTTGTCCTTGGGGCTTCTACTTCTGCAGCAAATGCCGCGCGATCACCATGCGCTGCATCTCGCTCGTGCCTTCATAGATGGTGGTGACGCGCACGTCGCGGTAGAGGCGGGAAATCTCGTAGTCGTCGTGGAAGCCGTTGCCGCCGTGAATCTGGAGGCTTTCGGCGCAGGCGCGGTTGGCGGCTTCCGAGGCGTAGAGCTTCGCCTGGGCGGCGAGGCGCCCGGCCTGGGAGGTGTGCTCCTGGGTCGCGGCGCCGATCATCAGGATGCGGGCCGCGGCGAGCTCCGTGGCGATCTGGGCGATGCGGAACTGGATCGCCTGGTGCTGCGCGATCGGCACGCCGAACTGGACGCGCTCCTTGGCGTATGCGACCGCCAGCTCCAGGGCCCGCTGATGGATGCCCACGGCTTGGGCGGCAATGCCCAGGCGCGAGTGGTCCAGGGTGGCGAAGGCGATCTTGAGCCCCTGCCCTTCCTGGCTCAGCAGGTTCTCCGCCGGGATGCGGCATTCGGAGAAGTAAATCTGGGCCGTGAGAGATGCCTTGAGACCCAGCTTCTCCTCCGGCTGGCCGACCGAGAAGCCGGGCGCGTCCGCCGGCACCACGAAGGCCGAGAGCCCCCGCTTGCCGGCCTCGGGGTTGGTGCGTGCCACCACCACGAAGTATTTGGCGTAGCCCGCGTTGGTGATCCAGGCCTTCTCGCCGTTGAGCACCCAGAAATCGCCGTCACGCCGCGCCGTGGTGCGCAGGCTGCCGGCATCGCTGCCGGCGCCAGGCTCGGTGAGGCCGAAGCCGCCGATCGCCTCGCCCGTGGCCAGGGGCGGCAGCACCCGGCGCTTCAGCTCCTCGCTGCCGAAGCGGTTGATCGGCCAGCAGCAGACCGAGTTGGTGACGCTCATCGTCACTGCCGTGGCTGGACAGACGCGGGCGATCTCCTCCATCGCCAGGCAGTAGGTGAGGGCGTCGAGACCGGCGCCGCCATACTCCTCGGGGACCATCATCCCGAGGAGCCCCATCTCCCCCATCTCGCGGAAGATATCCACAGGAAACTCGTGCTTGCGGTCGCGCTCGGCCACGCCGGGACGGATGCGCTCCTCGGCGAAGCGCCGGATCTCGGAAACCAGCAGCTCCTGGTCCTCGGTCAATCCGAAGTCGATGCCGCTCGTCGCGCTGGCACTCTCCAGAGTGGGCTCGGTGAGGATCGCCATGATTTTTTCCTCGACCTCAGGGCCTCAGGCCTTGTTGAGCACCCAGTCGGCGATCACCATCTTCTGGATCTCGCTGGTGCCCTCGTAGATCTCGGTGATCCGCGCGTCGCGGAAGTAGCGCTCGACGTTGTACTCCTTGGTGTAGCCGTAGCCGCCGTGGATCTGCAACGCCTTGTTGGTGACCCGCTGCGCCATCTCGGAGGCGAACAGCTTCGCCTGCGCGGCTTCCAGCGAATAGCGCTTCTGATTCTCCTTGGCCCAGGCCGCCTTCCAGGTGAGCAGGCGCCCGGCGTCGATCTCGGTCGCCATGTCGGCCAGGTAGAACTGGATGGCCTGGAAGTCGGCGAGCTTCTGGTCGAACTGCTCGCGCTGCTGCGAGTAGGAGAGAGCCTCCTCGAACGCTCCCTGCGCGATGCCCACGGCCTGCGCGGCGATGCCGATGCGGCCGCCGTCCAGGGTGGCCATGGCGATCTTGAAGCCCTCCCCCTCCCCGCCCAGACGGAAGCGGGCCGGGATGCGCAGGTTGTCGAACGCCAGCTCGGTGGTGCCCGAGGCGTTCACGCCCAGCTTGAACTCATGGGTGCCGTGGTGGTAGCCGGGCGTATCGGCCGGGACGATGAAGCAGGTGATCCCCTTGTGCTTCTTCGCCAGGTCGACCGAGGCGAAGACGAGGGCCACGTCGGCGTCGGTGCCGTTCGTGATGAACACCTTGTTCCCATTGAGGACGTAGTCGTCGCCGTCGCGCCGGGCCGTGCTGCGCAGCCCCGAGGGGTCGCTGCCGGCGCCCGGCTCGGTCAGGGCGAAGCAGCCGAGCTTCTGGCCCGCGGCCAGGGGAGTCAGGAACTCCTTCTTCTGCTCCTCGTTGCCGAACTTGAGCAGCGGGTCGCAGACCAGGGAGTTGTTGACGGAAAGGATGACGCCGGAGGTGGCACAGACGCGGCTGATCTCCTCGATGACGATCGTGTAGGAGACCGTGTCCATGCCGGCGCCGCCGTACTCTTCGGGGACGGAGACCCCGGCCAGGCCGATCTCGCCGGCCTGGTCGAAGAACGAGCGGGGGAACTCGCCCGACTCGTCGATTTCCTTCGCCCGCGGCTTGGCGACTTCCTCGGCGAACCGGCGGACGTTTTCTTGCAGCAGTTTCTGCTCTTCGCTGAGCTCGATTTTCATGGTGCCCCGGATCGTACCAACCGGGTTCAGGAAGGGTCAAGGAAAGTCCAGGAGGGGGGCTCGCGCCCCCCGGCGACTAGCTCGGCGACTCGGGGGGATCTTCCCCGTAGGTCGACTCGTACTCCATGTTGCCGTTCTTCAGGTGGACCTTGATCTGGCCGAGCTGCGCCTCCTGCGCCAGACGCCGGGCCTCCTTGACGGCCTCTTCCTTGGTGTCGTGCTCCGACCGGTAGTCGGCGTTCTCCTGGGAGACCACCCACTTCTCGGCCGAAGAGTTCGGAACTACATGGTAGACAACGCGTCCGTTGGCTTTGCTTGCTGTTGGCATACTTTCACCTCCGCGACTTGTAAAAAAGCAAAGAACGTGCCCGCTTCCCAGGGAAGAGGATTTGAGGCACAATCGCGGCGACCATGAAAACGACTACGGCCCCCCTGTCCTATACCGAAACGGAGATCCGCAGCTACCTGCCAACCGGCTGGAGCCTCGCCGAGGACGGCCCCGGTACCTGGGATCCCAAGAAGAAACTCTGGCGCACGACGGTGATCGACAACGTCGACTTCGACTGGCCGGTGGAGATCAAGCCGGACGAGGCGTCGTCGCTCGGCCGCCTCGAGGCGCTGCGCACGGCCATCAATCGCGTCTTCCGCGAACGGCTGGGCAAGCGGATCGGTCCCCTCAATTTGTAAGCCGGACGATCTCCTATCCTCCTATAATACCGGCGCTCGCCCCCTCCTCTGGGGGCTGCCATCCCTTTCGGAGGAGCGCCGATGCCGCAGCCGACCCGCCCGATCGCGGTCTACCACGAGCACCAGGACTGGTTCCGTCCGCTCTTCGCGGAGCTCGACCGGAGGGGCACGTCCTACGTCCGCGTCGACGCGCGGCGCCACCATTACGACATCGCGGCACGCGAGCCCGAGTACGCGCTCCTGTTCAACCGCATGAGCCCCTCGGCCTACCTCCGGGGCACGCACCACGGCATCTACCACACGCTCGCCTACCTCGCACATCTCGAACGGCTCGGGACACGGGTGATCAACGGCGCGGACGGTTTCCGCGTTGAGACCTCGAAGGCGCTGCAGCTCTCGCTCCTCGAATCGCTCGGGCTGAAATACCCGCCCGCCCGGGTGATCAACCATCCCGCTGAGGCGCCGGAGGCCGCGCGCGGCCTGCGCTTCCCTGTAGTCGTCAAGGCGAACGTCGGCGGCAGCGGCGCGGGCATCGTGCGCTACGACACCCCCGCCGACCTCGAAGCGGCCGTGGAGCGCGGCACGATCGACCTCGGCATCGACAGCACGGCGCTGGTGCAGGAATTCGTCCCCGCACGCGGCGGGCACATCGTCCGCGTCGAGGTCCTGGGGCGGAAGTACCTCTATGCGATCAAGGTCTTCAGCCCGGAGGACGTGTTCAACATCTGCCCGGCCGACGCCTGCCAGACCACCGGCGGCGCCGCGCTCACGAGCACGGCCTGCGCCGTCGACGCGAAGGAACGGGGCATCCGGGTCGAGGGCTATACGCCGCCGCCGCAGGTGATCGCCGACGTCGAGCGGATCTTCGAGGCCGCGGGCATCGACGTCGGCGGTGTCGAGTACATGGTCGACGACCGCGACGGCTCCCTCCTCTACTACGACATCAACGCTCTCTCGAACTTCGTCGCCGACGCGCCGCACGTGGTCGGCTTCGACCCCTTCACCCGGCTGGTCGATTACCTGGAAGCGGAGGCGGCGCGATGAGATACGGATACTGGATGCCGGTCTTCGGCGGCTGGCTGCGCAACGTCGAGAACGAGGGGATGGAAGCGAGCTGGGACTACGTGAGCCGGCTCGCGCGGCGCAGCGAGGAGATCGGCTTCGACCTGACCCTGGTCGCCGAGCTGAACTTGAACGACATCAAGGGGATCGAGGCTCCCTCTCTCGACGCCTGGTCGACCGCGGCGGCCCTGGCGGCCGTGACGCACCGCCTGGAGCTGATGGTCGCCGTGCGGCCGACCTTCCACCTGCCGGCGCTTCTGGCCAAGCAGGCCGCGAACATCGACCACATCAGCGGCGGACGCCTGTCGCTCAATGTGGTTTCCTCCTGGTGGGCCGAGGAGGCGTCGAAGTATGGGGTCGGCTTCGACACCCACGACGACCGCTATGCGCGCACCTCCGAGTGGCTCGACGTGATCGACGGCGTCTGGAAGAACCGCCGCTTCTCGTACGCCGGGCGCTACTACCGGGTCGACGAGACCGTCCTGGAACCGAAGCCGGTCTCGCGGCCCCGCCCCACGATCTACGCGGGCGGCGAGTCCGAAGCGGCCAAGGAGCTGATCACGAAGCAGTGCGACGCCTACGTGATGCACGGCGATCCGGCCGACCGGATCCGGGAGAAGGTGGTGGACATGGCAGCCCGGCGCGAGCGGTACGGCCTTCCGCCGATGCAGTACGGCGTCGCCGGCTATGCGATCGTGCGCGACTCGGAGGACGAAGCGCGGCGCGAGCGCGAGCGCATCACCGACGTCCAGCAGAACGCCGCCGGCTTCGCCAACTACCAGCAGTGGCTCGCCGGCACGCAGCTCGAACGGCGGATGTCTCTGGAGGAGTACTCGGTGTCGAACCGTGGCCTCCGCACCGAGCTCGTCGGCACGCCCGAGCAGGTGCGTGAGCGCATCGAGGAGCTGGAAGCCGCCGGGGTCGATCTCCTGCTGCTGCAATTCAGCCCCCAAGCCGAGGAGATGGAGCGCTTCGCCGCGCAGGTGATCGGTCGGAGCTGAATCAGAGGGACGACCGGATCGTCCAGAGGTCCGGAAACAGCGGCTTGAAGAGTGTTTTCGCCAGGTACTCGGAGCCGGCGGAGCCTCCGGTGCCCATCTTCACGCCAATGGTCCGCTGCACCATCTTGACATGGCGGTAGCGCCACTCCTGAAGCCCTTCATCGAGATCGACCATCCGCTCGCAGACCTCGCGGTTGGAAGGGTCCTTCCGATAAATCTGGATGAGGATCTCCTGGACCCGCTCGTCCTCCGGAGCGGGCAGGGCCGGATCGCGCTCCAGGACATCCGCGGGGATGGGATAGTCGTTCATGGAAAGAAAATGGAGGAAGGAGGTATAGAGGCTGCGGCGGTGCATCTCCTCCTCCAGGCGCCGCAGCTCCTCGCTGCCCTCGGGCATCCATTTCAGGACCTCGGGCCGGCGGTGGCCAAAGGCGTACTCGACGAGCCGGAACTGGGCGGACTGGAAGCCGCTGGCACTGTCGAGTCGGTAGCGGAAGCTGTTGAAGGAGACCGGCGTCATGGTCTCCAGGATGTCCACCTGGGAGACGAGGGTCTTGAAGATGGTCAAGATCCGCTTGAAGGTGGACAGGGCACGGGGAGCGTCATTGCTCTCCAAGGAGCGCCGCAGCAGGTCAGTCTCGTGGAGGACCTGCTTGAACCAGAGCTCGTAGACCTGGTGGATGACGATGAACAGCATCTCGTCATGCTCCGGCCCCTCCGATGCGGGCGTCTGGAGGTTCAGGAGCTCGTCGATGCGCAGATAGGAGCTGTAGGTCCGGACCAAGATTCCCCCCCTTCGTCAGGGTCAGGCTATGGGAAGGGGGCGGGCGGGGTCAACGGGGCGGCGAGGTTCGGCGAGCTCAGGTATCCTAGGGATGAGGAATCGAAGAACGGCGCCTTTGTTGGATACCGGAGATCACCCGACCTTGCCTGACGAGGCGATCTTGACATGGAGAGGCGAAATGAACGACGATCGTGCCATGTCCAAAGCAGCGCAAAAGATCCTCGACGAGTTCGATGCTCTCCCAGAGCCGGATCGGAAGTTGGTGGCGGTGGAGATTCTCGAGCGGGCGGTCGCGCTCAAGGACCTCTCTTCCACGGATGTCGACGAATTGGAGGACCTCACGGACGAGCAGCGCACGGAGATTGGCCACCGATTGGCCGAGCACGATCGAGATCCAGGTACCGCAATCCCCTGGGAAGAGGGTCGGGATCGCCTTTTCCGCTTGGATGCAGCCGAACGTATCCAGTTGGTCGAGGATCTCTGGGATAGCGTGGCGGCTGATGTCGAAGATGTTCCGTTCACCGACGAAGAATGGGCAGAGATCCAGAAGCGTCGAGCCGAGCACGCCCAAGACCCTACGTCGGCCATCCCCTGGGAAGAGGTTCGGACGCAGCTCTACCGCCGGTTCTCGTGACGCGAAGGATCGTTTTCCGCCACCAAGTCACCGTTGATATCAAGGAAGCCGCTGATTGGTACAACGAGCGGGGCCCCCGGCTCGGCCTTGATTTCGTCCGGATGGTTGATCGAGCGGTATCGGAGATCGCCGTCCTTCCATTCCGCTATCGAAAAGTTCGAGAGGATGTTCGGCAAGCGCCTCTTCAAAAGTTTCCCTATTGGCTTGTCTACGAGGTGACCGAAGATGAAATCATCATCTTGAGATGTAGACACTTTCGGAGAAACCCTGAGCCTGAGCAGAAGCGGCGGTAATGATTCCTCACTCCACCCTGACCACCAGCTTCCCTCGCACCCGCCCGGACTCGCTGTAGGAGTGGGCATCGGCGATCCGGTCCAGCCGGAAGACCTCCTCGACGTGCGGCCGGAGCTTCCCGGCATCGATCAACCGGCCGAGGAGGCCGAGGTCCTGGCCGCTCGGCTTGACGATGATGCTCCGGGCACGGCGGGCGGGGCCGAACAAAGAAGAGATTCCGGAGATGGCTGACCGAATGAAGATCGCCGGACCGACGGCGGTCGTCACGTAGACGCCTCCCTCCTCCAGAATCAGGTCGCACTCCTTGAAGGAGGATTTCCCCACCGTGTCGAAGACGACGTGGTAGTCCTCCTCGTCCGAGGTGAAATCCTCCTCCTCGTAGTCGATCCCGCGGTCTGCGCCAAGCTCGTGGAGGAAGCCCTGGTTCCGGCCGCTCGCCACGGCCACGACACGGGCCCGCATGGCCTTGCTGATCTGGATGGCGAAATGGCCGACTCCGCCCGCAGCGCCGTTGACCAGCAGCCTCTCGCCTTCCGCCAGCTCTCCCTTGTCGCGCAGTGCCTGGAGCGCGGTCAAGGCAGCCAACGGCACGGCCGCGGCCTCCTCGAAGGAGAGGCGCTCGGGCTTCGGGGCGGCAGCCTCCTCCCCCACCAGCACGAATTCGGCATAGCCGCCGCCATGGGCGCTGTCCACGAGGGCATATACCGGATCGCCCGGCTCGAAACGGGTGACCTCGGCGCCGATCGCCTCGACCTCTCCGGCCACGTCGAATCCCAGAATCAGCGGGAAATGAGCCGGCTTCAGGAGACGCATCCCGCCCTTGCGTATCTTCCAGTCGAGTGGATTGACCGACGCCGCGCGCACCCGGACCAGAAGCTGCCCCGGCCCCGGTGAGGGCTTCTCCACCTCCCGGACATCGAACCGATCCGGTCCACCGTACCCGTCGATCACCGCGGCTTTCATGGGGTTAATCTAGACCAACCCGTAGCCGATGCTGCGGGCGACCCGGCTGAGCACCGGGAGCAGGGCTGGATCGAGCAGTGGCCGGTGGAAGATCGGCATGGGCGGCATCGCCCCGCCTCCCCGTTCCCAGAGTGCGATCGCTGCCCGGTTGCCATGCATGGAAGACGGATAGAGCAAGCCCTGGATCTCTGGGTAGGCTTCATACATCGCCTGGGCCCACCGGCGGGCTCGGGGGCGTGGCCCGGTGCTCAGGGCCATCGACGCTCCGGCACGCGTTGGCCAGACGCCGGTGAGGTCGAGCAGGCTCAGCGGTCGGATCAGCTCGAATCCGACGAGCCACGGATCGCGCGCCGTGCGGTCGATGACACGGGTATCCTGGAATACCTCGGCGAGGCAGGTCGGCCCTTCCAGAGCCGCATAGAGAATGCGGCGCACCTGAAGGCGCGGCGGAGGCACCTGGTGATCGAAGCGGGCTGCGGTCGGGCCGAACGAGCGAAAGGTGTTCCAGAAGGTCGCATGACGCCCGCCTCGGAAGTAGAGACGCCAGTGGACTTCTCCAGCCGGGACCTCCCGGATTTCGGGAGAGATGCCCGCCAGGGTTGCGACCGAAGGAGGCTCGGGAAATTTCGGCAAGCAGGGATCAGAGGTTCGCTGCCAGCTCGGCGACGGGCTGCACCGGAAGGCCGAAGTGAAGCCAGTCGCGCGGACTGAGGGTCCGGGGCTCCTCCCCTTCTTTCTCGATGATCAGATCGGCGTTCGGCTCGAGGAACCAGCGGAGGACAGAGACAGGATGGAGCTCCGGGTCGAGGCGGGCGACCACCTCGGCGATCCCCGGCAAGGTCTTGTTTCCTTCGAGCTGAAACGCGGGGACCACCCAGCCCGAATCGAGCCGGATCCCATACAGGCTCGGAGGATCGGAGGTCAGCCGCTGCCGGATGCGGCTGGGGTCAACACCAAGGAGCTCGGCGACCGCGGCTGTTGGAAGGCTCTCCTTGAGCAGGGCCGCATAGGCCGCAGAAGTCTGGGCCAGAGGGTCTTCAGTACCGAGATCTGTCGGTTCGAGGTCGAAACCGCCTCGTTCGAGAGCGGCGACTTCGGCAGCGGTCAGGTCCGGCCTCGGATCCGACCGATACATGGATCGCCGCAGGCTCACCACCGCCTCCTGGACCATCTCCTCGAAAACGTTCGGCGCCACGCGAATGCCATGGGCCTGAAGGAATGCCCCCCTGGGGTCCACCTGCACCTTTCTCTGCATCAAGCACCTCTTGGCTCACGGCTACTCACGCCGTGAGCCACCGTGAAGAATAGCACGTGATAGCCTTCCCCGCCATGGCCAGACGTCTCCTCCTCGTCAGTACGTCGACCACCCACGGCACCGGCTACCTCGACCACTGCGCTGAGCAAATCCAGGACCTTCTCGGCGATCTGCGGCGGGTCCTTTTCGTCCCCTATGCACTCTACGACCAGGACGCCTACGCGGTGAAGGCGCGCGAGCGGTTTGGCCGGATGGGGTATGAGCTGACCTCGGTTCACGAGGTCGAGGACCCGGTGGCGGCGATGCGGGCGACGGAGGCCATGTTCATCGGCGGCGGCAACACGTTCCGCCTCCTCTCCCGGCTGTATGAGAAGGGGTTGCTGAACCCGATTCGAGAACGGGCCGCGGCGGGCATGCCGTACGTGGGGACGAGCGCGGGATCCAACGTGGCCTGCGTGACCATCCGGACGACCAATGACATGCCAATCGTCGAGCCGCCGAGCTTCGATGCTCTGAACCTGGTCCCCTTCAATCTCAATCCGCACTATCTCGACCCCACCCCGGGCTCGACCCATATGGGCGAGACACGAGAGGAGCGACTCCTTCAGTTCCTGGAGGAGAACGACAAGATCGTGGTCGGGTTGCGCGAAGGGGCGATGCTGCGGATCGAGGGGGCGAGCGTGCGCCTCCTGGGCTCGGCCGGCGCCCGGATCTTTCGCCGCGAGCACGCGCCGCAAGAGGTCCGGCCCGGCGACTCGCTCGATTTCCTGCTCAGCGGCTCCTCCTGAGGCCTCCGCCGGCCGGAAGGGATCTTTTTGCAACCCGGACGCGATCGCCAACTCGTCACCACCGCCGTTCTCCTTGGCATGTTCCTGGCGGCCCTCGAAGCCACGGCCGTCGCCGCCGCCGTCCCGACCGCCGTGGGCGAGATGGGCGGCGTCTCGCGCTATAGCTGGGTCTTCTCGGTCTACCTGCTCACCTCGACGACCACGGTCCCGCTGTTCGGCAAGCTCGCGGATCTCTACGGCCGGCGGATCATCTACCACATCGCCGTCGGGCTGTTCCTGCTCGGCTCGGCCCTGTGCGGCGTCGCGGGCTCCTTCGAGCAGCTCATTCTGTTTCGCGCCATCCAGGGCCTGGGAGCGGGCGGTGTCCAGCCGATCGCCATCACGATCATCGGCGACATTTTTACTCTCGAGGAGAGGGGCCGGATCCAGGCTCTCTTCTCCGGAGTCTGGGCCGTGGCGAGCCTCGTCGGTCCCCTGCTCGGCGGCTGGATCACGGATGCGCTCTCGTGGCGCTGGATCTTCTACCTGAACATCCCTTTCGGCCTCGTCTCGTCCTGGATGCTCCACCGCTACCTGAAAGAGAGGGGACAGCGCCGGAAGCACCGCCTCGACATCCTGGGCACGGTCAGTCTGACCGCCGCGGTGACGCTCCTCCTGGTGGCCCTGGTCGAAGGGCCGGAGGTCTGGGGCTGGACGGATGTCCGCACGCTGAGCCTCTTCGTCCTGTCCGTCCTGTCTCTGCTCCTTTTCCTTTGGCAGGAGAAGCGCGCCGCCGAGCCCATGCTGCCGCTCGACCTGTTCCAAAACCGGATCATCGCGGTCTCCAGCATCGGCAATACGCTCCTGGGTACGCTCCTGTTCGCCATCACCGCCTTCGTGCCGGTTTTTGCCCAGGGTGTGCTCGGCGGAACGGCCGTGGATGCCGGGACGGTGCTGATACCGATCCTCGTCGGCTGGCCCATCTCGAGCACGATCGTGGGCAGATATCTGACACGGATCGGCTACCGTTCCTTCGCGATCGGAGGCAGCCTGCTGCTGATCGCGGGAGGCGCTCTGCTCGCGACGGTGGACGCCTCCTCGGGAAGGCCGCTGGTGCTGGTCGCGATGCTGCTGAGTGGCCTGGGGATGGGCTTCACGTCAATGCCCTACCTGCTGGGCCCCCAGAACGCCGTCTCCTGGGGCCAGCGGGGCGTGACGACCAGCTCGGTGCAGTTTTTCCGGACGATCGGCGGCTCGATTTCCGTCGCGGCCCTCGGAGCTCTCCTCAACGCCCGCCTCCACGCCGTGGATCCGGGCCTGAATCCCAACTCCGCTCTCGACCCCGCGCTGCGGGCGAAGGCGAGCCCGGAAACCCTCGCCCAACTCTCCTCGGCCCTGCTCTATGGGCTGCAAGGGATCTTCCTGGCCACCGCCCTGATCGCCGTCGTCACCTTCGCTGTGGCCTGGTTCTTTCCCAAGGGGATGGCGGACGAGCACCTTCATCCGGAACGGGACACGATGGTCGGGTAGGCCGCGGCAAGGACTGCAAAGACAGCAAGGACATCAAGATCGCCACCCTTGATGTCCCTGGTGTCCTTTGGGTCCTTTCCCCTTCCCTATTCCCCCGCCAGCCAGTTCTGCCGTACCTCGGCCGAGGACAGCGCCCGGTTGTAGATCGCCACCAGGTAGAGCTTCCCGCGCCAGGGGCTGCCCGACGCCAGCTCGTTGACCAGGCCGAGCTTGTAGGTGCTCGTCCAGCTCGAGAAGTTGCCCGCGAGGGTGGTGCTCGCCGACTGGACGCCATTGACGTAGATCCGGACGTTGCCCGAAGCGTCGCGGGTGTAGACCACGTGCGTGAAGTTGAGCGTCGCGGTGCCCGTAGCCGAGCTCAGGCCGGAGCCTCCCTGGTTCGTATTCGAGGTGCGCAGGATACCGGTCCAGCGGTTGCCGCTCTGGTTGAGCGAGAAGTCCTCCTTGTTCGACTGCTGTGACACAGTCGCGATCGGTCCGGTCTGGCTCGTGCTGGTGGGCTCGATCCAGGCTTCCATCGTGATCGCGTTGGTCGACTGGCAGGCGCTGATCACCTTGGTCGCCGCACCGGCCGACTGGATCAGCGTCGCCGAGTTGACCGACAGACCGCCGGAGATCCAGGAGACCGCGGCCGCGCTGCCGATCGTCAGGTTGAGCGGCGTGCCCACGCCGGAGGTGTCGGTCACCGTCGTGCCGCTCCCCTCCTCCAGCTCATAGAGCACCTGCAGGTTCGTGGCCACACGGGGCGGCGCGCTGACGGTCACGTTGACGGTCGCCGTCGCCGTTCCGCCGGCGCCGTCGGTCACGGTATAAGTGAAGGAGTCGGCGCCCACGTAAGCGGAGGCCGGTGTGTAGTTGACCGTCTGGTTGGCGTTGACGGTCACCGTGCCGTGAGCCGGCTGGGTGACGCTGGCGACAGCCAGGGACGGCCCGTCGATGTCCACATCGTTGTTTAGTACCGAGATGACCGTCAGGGTCTCCGCGACGGTGCTGGCTGTGTCGTTGACCGCCACCGGCGCGTCGTTGACCGGGGTGATGGTCACGGTCACGGTCGCCATGGCGGTGCCGCCGTTGCCGTCCGCGGCGGTGTAGGTGAACGTGTCGCTGCCGTTGTAGTTCGCCCCCGGGGTGTAGGTGACGGTCTTGTCCGGATTGATCGCGACCGATCCGTGGGCACCCTGGGTGACGCTCGCCACCGAGAGCACGTCATTGTCCGGATCGGTGTCGTTTCCCAGAGCTGTGACGGTCACCGAGGTGTCCTCGGCCAGCGAGGCCGTGTCGGAGTTGGCCACCGGAGCGTCATTGACATTGTTGATGCTGACCGAGACCGACGCCGTCGCGGTACCGCCGTTCCCGTCGCTGATCGTGTAGGTGAAGGTGTCGGACCCGACGTAGCCCGCAGCCGGCGTGTAAGTCACCGTCTTGTTCGGATTGATCACAACCGTGCCGTGAGCGCCCTGCGTGACCGCGGTGACGCTGAGGGTGTCGTTGTCCACATCCGTGTCATTGCCCAGGACCGTGATGGTCACGGAGCCGTTCTCCGCCGACGAAGCGCTATCGGCGTTGGCCACTGGCTGATCGTTGACCGGAGTAATCGTGATGCTCACGGTGGCCGTGGCGGTGCCGCCGTTCCCATCGCTGATCGTGTAGGTGAACAAGTCGCTGCCGTTGTAGTTCGCCACCGGGGTGTAGATGACGGTCTTGTCCGGATTGATCGCGACCGATCCGTGAGCGCCCTGGGTGACGCTCGCCACGGAGAGCACGTCATTGTCAGGATCGGTATCGTTCCCCAGGACCGAGACGGTCGCCGAAGCATCCTCGGCCAGCGAGGCCGTATCGGAATTGGCCACTGGCTCATCGTTGACCGAGGTGACCGTCACAGCCACCGTGGCCGAGGCAGTGCCGCCGTTGCCATCGCTGATGGTGTACGTGAACGAATCCGTCCCGTGGAAGCTCGCGTTCGGTGCATAGGTGACGGTGTCATTCGCGTTGAGCGTCACCGTACCGTTGGCGCCCTGAGTGACCGCTGTCACATCGAGTGCGTCATTCTCCGGATCGGTGTCGTTGTTCAGCACGGACACGGTGATCGATCCGTCCTCGGCCACCGTAGCGCTGTCGGTATTGGCGGTCGGGCCGTCGTTGTCGGTGGTGATGGTGATGGTCACGGTACCGGTCGCCGTCCCGCCGTTGCCGTCGCTGATCGTATAGGTGAACGAGTCCGTTCCGCTGAAGTTGGCGTTCGGCGTGTAGGTCACGGTGTCGTTCGCGTTGAGGACCACCGAGCCGTTCGTGCCCTGGGTCACCGCGGTCACGTCGAGCGCGTCGTTCTCCGGATCGGTGTCGTTGGTCAGAACCTCGATCGAAGACGAGCCGTCCTCCGCCACGAACGCGGTGTCGGGGTTGGCCGCCGGTTGATCGTTGATCGCGGTGACCGTGATCGTCACGGTCCCGACGTCCGCCACTCCGGCGTCATCCCGCAGGGTGTAGACGAAGTAGTCAGACCCGGTGAAGTTCGCGTTGGGCGTGTAGATGATCGTGTGATCCGGCTGGAGCTCGGCCGTGCCATGCCCCGGAGACGAGACGTACTCCGGATAGTAGGTGGCCGAGTCGATGTCGGAGTCGTTCGCCATGGCATCGATCGTGACCGCTGTATCTTCCGGCGTAGAAACCGTGTCGTCGTTGGCCACCGGCGGATCATTGACCGGGGTGATGGTCACCGTCACCGCCGAAGTCCCCTCGAGGCCCTGGGAATCGCGGACGGTGTACTGGAAGACCACCGAGCCGCTGGCGTTCGGCGCCGGCGTATAGGTCACCGTCGCCTCGTCCGGATTGATCACTACGGTGCCGCCGGCCGCCGGCTGCGTCACGGCCACGACCCGCAGAGAGTCATTGTCCGGATCGGTGTCGTTCGCCAGGACGGAGATCACCACGGGCTGGTCTTCCGGCGTCGTGGCGCTGTCGTAGGCCGGCGTGGGCGCCTGGTTGGCCGGGGTGACGGTCACCGTGACGGTGCCCATATCCTCGCCACCCTCGGCGTCCACGAGCAGGTAGGTGAAGGTGTCGGAGCCGACGTACCCGGCCGCCGGCGTATAGGTGACCTTGTGATCAGGCCACGTCGCCAGGGAGCCGTGGGCCGGCTGGGTGACGGACCCCAGCGTCAGAGGGCCGGTGCCGGTATCGTTGGCGAGCACCTCGATCAGGACGGTGTCGTCCTCCACGACCGTGGCGGTGTCATCCACCGCGACGGGAGCCGGAGTGGAGAGGATCGTCACCTGCGCGGACGTCATCTCCGGCGTGTTGACGTTCCCATGCTGCGTCTCCACCAGGCCCGGAGGCGCCACCAGGACGCCGTCCGCTCCGGCCGAGCCCGTGCCGGTGCTCGGGACCGAGCCTTCGAACACGCCGGTGTCGGGACCGGTCTCGGTCAGGGTGATCTGCTCGGTGTCTCCCGAGGCCTGCGAGTGAACCTCGATCATCAGCGTTTCGGCCAGCCCCGGATCGACGTTGCCGTTGTGATCGGTCACCCGCACCCGCACCGTGGAGCCCTGCGGGTAGGTCGAGACGATCTGGCCCCGCAGGTTCACGAAATCGACCCGCGACGGCTGGACCGTGGCAGTGCCCGACGCCGAGCCGTAGACGGAGCTGAAGAGCGCCGTCACTACGTCCGGCAGGAAATCCGGGCTGCCGCTGTTGAGGGTCTGGAGCGTGCCGTTGTTGCTCAGGCCTCCACCGACCGACATCGGGATCGTGCCCTCGAACAGGTTGGTGTTGCCGCCCGTCTCGGTCAGGGTCAGCGACTCGACGTCCCCGGACTGCGCGGCCTGCAGTTGCACAGTCAGGGTCTCCACGGAGAGCGGGTTTCCGTTCGCCTGGAAGACCCGGATCCGGGCCACACCGCCCTCCAGGAGGACCTCCGTGACCGCGCCCGTCTCATCGATGAACTCGACCCCCGCGGCGGTGATGGTCGCGAACGCCGAGGAGTAGGTGTAGGAGGTGTAGTAGTGGTTGGCCCCGGCCTCGATCTGGTCGCCCACGTCGGTGCCCAGCACGCCGTCCATGCTCTCCGGATTGTCGTCGGACCCCAGCGGCACCGAGCCCGCGAAGATGCCGCTGTCGAGACCGATCTCGAGGACCTGTACGAGCTCGAAGTCCCCGCTGGGAGCATTCAGGCCGACCCAGTAGTTGTCCTGGACCCCTGGCTGGTTGCGGTTCTGGTCCTCCAGGCGGACATGGACCGTACCGAACCGCGGGTAGGAGGAGACCTCCTGCCCGGCCGCGTTGACGAACCAGACCCGCGAGCCGGTCAGGCCGATCCGCGCCACCGACGTGCCCGACGGATCGCTGTAGGTCGCCCGCACCGTATCGACCTCGTGCGGCTGGGCATATCTCGGATGGCCGTTCTCGATGGTCTCCAGGATGCCGTTCCCCGAGATCTGCGTGCCGAAGACCAGGCGCATCGGGATCGAGCCTTCGAACACGGAGGTGTTCGGGCCGGTCTCGGTCAGCGTCAGGCTCTCGGCGTCCTGGCTCAGCTCGCCCAGGAGCTGCACCGGGACCATCTCCACCGAGGACGGGTTGGTGTTGGCGTTGGTGCTGACCACCCGCACGAAGGCGCGCGACGACTCCAGGTAGACCGAGGCCGGCTCGCCTGCCGCGTCGATGAACAGCACGGCGTTACCGGAGATCGCCGCCGTCGCCACGATCTCGTTCGGGGAGTAGTTCTGCTCATAGCGCGCCTCGACCTCGTCGTTCGGATAGACCCGCAGAAGGTTGTCGAACGGCGTGGCCGTGCCGCCGAAGGTCGTGGGCAGAGATCCTTCGAAGACTGCGGTGTCGAAGCCGGTCTCCAGGAGCGCCAGGGTCTGGCTGTCCGTCCCGTCCCGCGACGTGACCGTGACCCCCACGTTGTCCCGGGTCGACGGCTGGTTGTAGTTGTGGTCCACCACCCGCACCCGCACGGACTCACCGGCCGCGTACGCCGCCGTCTCCCCGCCGTAGGCGTCGACGAAGGTCACCCGCGCGCCCAGCGCCCGGGCCGTGGCGCGCTGATTGCCGGAGACCGCCGAGACCTCTTCCGGCAGGTACGCCGGAGAGCCGCTGTTCATCGTGCTCAGAACGCCGTCGCCATCGGCTCCGCCCCCCACCTGCATGGAGATCGAGCCCTCGAACACGCCGGTATTCCGCCCGGTCTCGGTCAGCGTCAGCGACTCCACGTCGCCCGACCGCAGCGTCTGCAGGGTGATGGAGCGCGTCTCGGCCGTATTGGGATCGGCGTTGCCGGAGAGGCTGAACAGCCGCACCCGCGCGTCGCCTCTCTCCAGCAGCTCCGTGGTGGGCTCGCCGGTCTCGTCGATAAAGGTGATCGACAGATCGGAGATGTCGGCGATCGCCGAGGAGGCCGTGGCCCCGTAGGCGTCCGCGTGGACCGCCTCGATCTGGTAGCCCGGCATGACCATCAGCTTCTCGTCGTAGCTCAAGGTCGGGCTGCTCGTCAGCGCGAGGGAGCCGACGAAGACGCCGCTGTCGCGGGTCGTCTCCCACAGCACCACCTGCTCCTGCTCGCTGTTGCCCAGGGAGCGCACCTCCACGTAGGCCAGATTCCGCACGCCGGGCTGGTTGCGGTTCTGGTCCTCCACCCAGATATAGGCCGTGCCGCCGACCGCGTACGACAGCACCTCCTGGCCCGCGGCATCGCCGAACCAGGTCCGCGAGCCGGTCAGGCCGATCCGCGCCACCGACGCGCCGGCCGGATCGCTGTAGCTCGCCCGCAGCGTGTCGAGCTCATGCGGCGGATCCGAGGTCGGATGGCCGTCCTCGGTGGTCTCCAGGATCCCGTTGCCCGGGAGCTGGGTGCCGGGGGCCAGGCGCATCTGGATCGAGCCCTCGAACACACCGGTGTTCGGGCCCGTCTCGGTCAGCGTCAGGTTCTCGTCGTCCCCGCTCAGCTCGGCCACGATCAGGGCCGGGACCGTCTCCGCCAGAGACGTGTTGGTGTTGGCGTTCTTGCTCACCACCCGCACGTAGGCCTTCGACGACTCCAGGTAGACCGTGGCCGGCTGCCCCGCCGCATCCACGAACAGCACGGCATTGCCGGTGATCGCCGCCGTCGCCACGATCCTGTTCGGGGAGTAGTTTTGCTCATAGTGCGCCTCGACCTCGTCGCCCGGATAGACCCGCAGGCGGTTGTCGTTCTGCGTGGCCGTGCCGCCGAAGGTCGTGGGCAGCGCGCCTTCGAAGACCGCGGTGTCGAAGCCGGTCTCCAGGAGCGTCAGGATGTCGCTGTCCGCCCCATCCCGCGACGTGACCGTGACCCCCACGTTGTCCCGGGTCACCGGCTGGTTGTAGTTGTGGTCGACTACGCGCAACCGCACCGACTCGCCCGCCGCGTAGCTTGCCGTCTCGCGGCCGTAGGCGTCGACGAACCGCACCCGCGCGCCGAGCACGAGGGCGGTGGCCCGCAGGCCGCCGGAGTGCGCCGAAACCTGGTCCGGCAGGTACTCCGGAGAGCCGCTGTTGAGCGTGCTCAGGACTCCGTCACCGTCGGCTCCACCTCCCACTTGCATGGGGATCGAGCCCTCGAAGATGCCGGTATTCGGCCCGGTCTCGGTCAGCGTCACCGATTCCTCGTCGCCGGACCGCAGCGCCTGCAAGGCGATAGCGCTCGTCTCCACCGTGGAGGGGCTGGAGTTCTGGTAAACGCTGAGCATCCGTACCCGCGCCTGGCCCTTCTCCAGCAGCTCGGTGGTGGGCTCGCCGGTCTCGTCGAGGAACGTGACCGACAGATCGCTGGTACCGGCCTCCGCCGTGGACGACGTGGCACCATAGGCATCCTGGTGGGTTGCCCGGATCGGGTAGCCCATCATGGCCTGGAGCTTCCCGTCGCCGCTCTGGGAAGTGCTGTTCTCCAACTCGAGGGCGAACGCGAAGACGCCGCTGTCGCGGGTCGTCTCCCGCAGCTCCAACTGCTCCACCTCGGAGTTGCCCAGCGAGCGCACCTCGACGTAGACCGTGTCCCAGACGCCGCGCTGATTGCGGTTCTGGTCCTCCACCCAGACCCAGGCCGTGTCGCCGATGGCAAAGGACTCCACCTCTTGGCCCGCGGCATCGCCGAACCAGGTCCGCGAGCCGGTCAGGCCGATCGTCGCCACCGACGCGCCGGCCGGATCGCTGTAGCTCGCCCGCAGCGTGTCGAACTCGTGCGGCGGCTCAGAGGTCGGATGGCCGTCCTCGGTGGTCTCCAGGATGCCGTTGCCCGGGAGCTGGGTGCCGGGGACCAGGCGCAGCGGGATCGAGCCCTCGAACACACCAGTGTTCGGGCCCGTCTCGATCAGCGACAGGTTCTCGTCGTCCCCGCTCAGCTCGGCCACGATCAGGACCGGGACCGTCTCCGCCAGGGACGTGTTGGTGTTGGCGTTCTTGCTCACCACCCGCACGTAGGCCTTCGACGACTCCAGGTAGACCGTGGCCGGCTGACCCGCCGCATCCACGAACAGCACGGCATTGCCGGTGATCGCCGCCGTCGCCACGATCTTGTTCGGGGAGTAGTTCTGCTCATATTGCGCCTCGACCACGTCGTCCGGATAGACCCGCAGACGGTTGTCGAACGCCGTGGCCGTGCCGCCGAAGGTCGTGGGCAAAGATCCTTCGAAGACCGCGGTGTCGAAGCCGGTCTCCAGGAGCGTCAGGGTTTGGCTGTCCGCCCCGTCCCGCGACGTGAGCGTGACCCCCACGTTGTCCCGGGTGACCGGCTGGTTGTAGTTGTGATCGACCACGCGCAACCGCACCGACTCGCCGGCCGCGTAGCTCGCCGTCTCCCGGCCGTAACCGTCGACGAACCGCACCCGAGCGCCCATCACGAGGGCGGTTGCCTGCGAATCGCCGTATTCCGCCCTGACCTGGTCCGGCAGGTACTCCGGAGAGCCGCTGTTGATCGTGCTCAGGACGCCGTCGCCGTCGGCACCGCCTCCCACCTGCATGGGGATCGAGCCCTCGAAGATGCCGGTATCCGGCCCGGTCTCGGTCAGCGTCACCGATTCGGTGTCGCCGGACCGTAGCGCCTGCAGAGTGACGGTGCTCGTCTGCGCTGTGTAGGGGTCGGAGTTGTGGAAGAAGCTGAACATCCGCACCCGCGCCTCACCCGTCTCCAGCAGCTCCTTGGTGGGCTCGCCGGTCTCGTCGATGAAGGTGATCGACAGATCCGTGGTGCCGACCACCGCCGTGGACGACGTAGCGCCGTAGGCGTCCTGGTGGACCGCCCGGATCGGATAGCCGGTCATGGCCTGCAGCTTGCCGTCGCCACTCTGTACACCGCCCCCCGCCAGCTCGAGGGCGATCACGAAGACGCCGCTGTCGCGGGTCGTCTCCCGCAGCTCCACCTGCTCCAGGTCGCCGGAGCCGTCCGTGCGCACCTCGGCGTAGACCGTGTCCCACACGCCGCGCTGGTTGCGGTTCTGGTCCTCGACCCAGACGTACACCGTGCCGCGGGCCGGGTAGGACTCCACCTCCTGGCCCATGGCGTCGCCGAACCAGGTCCGCGAGCCGGTCAGGCCGATCGTCGCCACCGACGCGCCTGCCGGATCGCTGTAGCTCGCCCGCAGAGTGTCGAACTCGTGCGGCGGATCGGACGTCGGATGGCCGTCTTCTGTGGTCTCCAGGATGCCGTTGCCCGGGAGCTGGGTGCCGGGGACCAGGCGCAGCGGGATCGAGCCCTCGAACACACCGGTGCTCGGGCCCGTCTCGGTCAGCCCCAGGTTCTCGGTGTCACCGCTCAGCTCGGCCACGATCAGGGCCGGGACCGTCTCCGCCAGAGACGTGTTGGTGTTGGCGTTCTTGCTCACCACCCGCACGTAGGCCTTCGACGACTCCAGATAGACCGTGGCCGGCTGACCCGCCGCATCCACGAACAGCACGGCGTTGCCGGTGATCGCCGCCGTCGCCACGATCCTGTTCGGGGAGTAGTTCGGCTCATATTGCGCCTCGACCACGTCGTCCGGATAGACCCGCAGACGGTTGTCGAACGCCGTGGCCGTGCCGCCGAAGGTCGTGGGCAAAGATCCTTCGAAGACCGCGGTGTCGAA